>JAABUP010000778.1_pt1 | contig 68886 bp, 101 predicted proteins | sample 5559201 | NCBI WGS metagenome assembly JAABUP01 (sample SAMN10711887, study PRJNA513373) | rock metagenome | isolation source: Antarctica rocks | place: Antarctica
TACGTCCCCGACAGTACCTTTGACGCTGGACCCTCTTTGCCTATCAATCGCCACCTTCGGCCACGATCGCCAGTCGTAGGAGTTGGACGTCGGGCCTTATCACTGGTCGGCGTAGCACCCTGACAGAAGCTTGGCAATCCTGTGCCTAGCACATGGGTGTCCGCATATTTGGAAATTCAGCCACCTTTTGTGTAAGGGTTTGAGGACTTTGAAGAAGTATGATGCATAGGACGTATGTGTGAATGTCCGAGATGATGGGGAAGCTGCCAACTAGGCCTGCTAGAAAGCTAGATAGGCGGTATTGTTTACACGCCTTTCAACAACATATGGACGCTTCTCTTTGCTCTGTGGTAAAGCTCGACTCATCGTTCTGAACAGTCCCTTCCGATCTCGTTGAGTCTTCCATGTGGTTGATCACCGGATGCACGATAGACCAAGCAGTGTACAAAGCGCCGCCAACTTCCCGACGACTATAGACTTTGTCTGTCCACGTACTCATCGCGGGGTTGGTCTTGGCGAGATAGCTCAACACCGAGCGCGAACCTCTGTACGAGATGGTCGGGGTGAACTCGATGGATCGGGGTGCCGACCCGATGCTTGGCCCAGATAAGACTGGCAAGTCGTCGGGGCCGACTGAGAAAACCGCCACCAGATCGGAGAGATGCTTTGCTGGAAACCGACGGGGCGGATCCTCCGGTTCTCCAGTGCATTGAGCCCTGAAGTCCACGTCGGGAAAGCTCGTTCCTCTGTCCTCAATGGCCCGTTCGGCGAGTCTCATCAAGGCTTGGTGTTGATCCGACTTTCCATGGGGATGAGAGCACTCTCCATAAGAGTAATCGCGCGTCCGCGCCGTCGAATGCAGGGCGTCGAGAACGCTGCGCAAGCCCGAGACATCATGGGTGAACTCCGTGGGAGATGGTGATGATGTGAAGAAGAAAGCATGCAGATGAGGATTTCCAGGCTCCTTTCCCGGCCCAACGACCAGAGACGGTCTTGTGGCCCGACGTTCTGGACGACACGTGTCGTAAAGGTGGTGATCGCTTCGGAGTCAAGCTTGATCAGTGTCATACAAGACTTCTTCCGCTTTCGTATCAATCGTACGACGCGACGACAACGAGCGAAAGGGGGAAGCAACGACGTCAGAGATGACAGAAAGCTTCTGTAGTCGGACCCTTCCTTCATGACATGCGTTGTTTCATACATCAGCTCATGGAGACAACCAGTGTAACGTTTCGACATTGAGATCAGCGGCTCTTCCGCCTCCAGAGGAGCGAAAGGTGGGCGAGATCAGAGCAGGACATGGCGAAATGGTGTGTATCGGACCGTTTTGAAGTCGCAGTAGGCAGTAACAAGGCAGCGAGATCAATTCAAGCAGGGTCGAGACAAAATCTTGTCATGCAAGGTATGGGTCAATCAGGGGTCTCGTCAAGCTCCGCGCTTTCCTGCCGTCTTGCCTTCTTGTACAGCTTCTCCGCGTCCTCCAGCCGTCGCTTTCCTTCCATCTGCCTCCCCAAGATCTCATATGTCTTCTGGTCGGGTATGGGCAATGTCAATCCGCCATTCCCGATCAGTGCCCGAGCCTCCATGCGCGCAATTAAGTCGTCAAAGACAGCGAAGTTGTTTTCCTTGACCAGCTTCGCGAGGACGCGCGAATAGCATCGTTCACCCGGATCGAAGCCCGCTTCCACAATCGCTTGAAGCCCGGAGAGACCTGCTTCGGCGGTGTCCAGATGGAGTATCAGCGATCGAATGAATAGCTCGTGTGTGTCGGAATTCGGGCGGAGCACAGGCGGGAGATGGATGGCTTGAGCGAGGTAGGCGGCATGATATGCGGCCAGGAATGATTCGACAGGATCGGGAAGGCCGTCGAGGATGCAGGGGAGGAGGGTGTTGATGATGTATATGGAAGGAAGGAGAGGGAACATGATGGAATTGTTTGGACTCGACGGAACTCGTGGAGGCCTCCCAGGTAGGCCAATCCACACGAACTTGGTCATGAAGATGTGGATGACAGCTTGAGCATTCCCGCCGCCACTTTCTCGGTGATTCGGACGCTCTCCGCGATCGAGGAGGCTGATCATCATGGCATGCCACCATACCTTCTGCTTGGGAACGAGGGCGTGCTGAGAGGGCACTCCGAGCGATGATTGGCAGAAGCGTCTGTTAAATCGATCCAAGAGAGTAGGATGAGAGTATTTGACCTGCTCCAGGGCGCGGAGGATCGGAGCAAGCTGATCGGCCCTTATCTCCGAGTGGAGAGCATGGCGAAGCTGCTTGGCGAGGCCAAGTGGCCCATGAACGTGTTCGAAACAATCCTCCGGACTCTCGGGCGTCAGAACCTCGTATGCAGGAAGAGTCGAGACGTGGCGGTCGTCCAGCGCTTCGGAAACCATCTTCCTCGTAAACTCGCTCCACTCCGCGTCGGACCCCTCACATACGGTCGCAGCCGCCTCGCTCCAGCCCGCCATGACGAGACCTCGCACACACGCATTCCACCATGCATCGACCTGACCTATCACAATTGACTCCACGAATCTTCCTCGTTCCGTGATGGATCCAGCCGGAATAGTAGCCCGCTTGTACCGCTCGAACACTTCGCGGGACACCCGAATTGATTCCTGAGGCGGGAGAATGTGGATGAGATGGCGCATCAATGGTAGGAAGACGATAGGTAGTAAACCTCTGCCCGCCGCCTGGTGGATGAAGTCGGCGAGAAGCTCGGTGTCGAGAGTATGTTGGCGGATCAGCTGTAAGACGACGGGATACCATGTGTCCCGCAGGTCGTTGTGAGTTTTCGTCGCTGGTCGATTTGGGTATAAGCACAGCCAGAAAAGGAATCCTTCGGGGTCCTTCGCTTCGAGGCAGGAGATGGCTGCTGGCAGGTAGATCAGACGATCCTGAATTGGGATTTTTGATGCCCGCAGCTCGTCGAAGACTCTGCGTGCACCCGCAAAGTCTCCGGCGAGGACGAGACGAGCTAGTGGATCGCATGGCTTCGGTCTGGCTAGAGGATGGTCGGGATTGTGTTTCGGTTCTCGAAGGCCGACGATGGATTTGATGCGGTGTCTCGGGGAGCTAGACCGTTGTGCTTGGGCAGGGGGAAACACAGTCGGCCATGGTAGATTGACCGCCTTGAAGCTACGTCGCGGCAAGGCGACTGAGATTGTCTCATACTCAGAGGATTCGGGCTCGAGAAAATCAGACTTTGGCACAGACTGTTGGGCTTCGGCGAAAGCTGAACGGTCGGGAGAGAAGAAGGAAGGTCGCTCAGGCTCATCTAGCTCCTTCAGTCGAGCGGCAGTCGCCAGCGGTCGTCGGATGATAGGCTGTCGCCAGATGAGGCGCAGCACATGGAGGGAATTGCCGGCGGTCGTGGTCATCCGCAAGCATAACCGAGGTGATTCGAGGGGAGAATGAAAGAGGAAGTGTCCAACAAATTCGGTTCCGCTGTTACCGACTCTCCTTTAGCCAGCCCGGATCTACCATAGTACCATCAACTCGCAACTTCTGCATCAGCTTCCAATCCAACTTCTAGCTCTTCGGAGCCGCTTCACAGTCTCCCATCACTACCATCATGTCCATGTCGATGGGCGCGGCGAGGCGGGGGAAGCCTAAGATTGTGAGTCCCCCCCACCTTACGACGCAAAGGATCAGGCTGAAGCCGTTCCTAGCGACCTCCGAAGAAGGTATGTCGACTTTAGTCCTGTGCATCATTGCTGAATGCACTCGCGATAGCTCGGCCCCGATACCTCGATCAAGGAGACCTGGGCGAAGCTGTCTAATGCCATCCGCGAGATACAGAATCATAACGCGTCCAAGCTGTCCTTTGAGGAGCATTACCGGTATGCCTATAACATGGTCCTCTTCAAGCGTGAGCTCTTTTCCTGTACACATTCCCGAAAATTCCTGACAGGGACATCAGACGGAGATCAGCTGTATAACGGAATCAAGGCTCTCGTCGCCGAGCATCTCGACCAGCTGGCCCAGGAGACCATCGTCCCGGCGTTTCCTAGGAGCGGCGGGACCCATGGTGCGGGCAAGCTGCGCGGCGGATCAGAAGCGGTCGAGCGTGCGATGGAGGGTGACCGGTTCCTAAAAGCTCTGAAAGGCGTCTGGGAGGATCACACCGGGAGCATGCGCAAGCTCAAGGATGTCTTGAAATATATGGTATGTTCGTCTGGCCAAGCCTTTCTGAAAAGAGCAGGACAAGGTATACACCGCTGCGGCAGGAGTGCCTATGATCTTCGACGTCGGTCTCACCCTCTTCCTCCAACATATCATCCGCTCCACCACCCATCCCATACATACTCACCTCATCGCCACCCTCTTGTCGCAAGTCCAGCTCGAAAGGGATGGCGAGACCATCATCCGGTCGACCGTTCGAGAATGCGTCGATATCCTGCTTCGACTCACCGCGCCCGAGCGAGAAGGGGGAAAGAACGTGTACCTGATGGATTTCGAGCCGGAGTTTCTGAGAAGAAGCGCGGAGTTCTACCAGATCGAAGCGGTGGAGATGCTCGAGACCGGCGATGCGTCGCAGTATCTCCGAAATGTGAGTCTTCTGCTGCTACCCTTGTGCTTACGATCAGGTGGAACGACGTCTGGCAGAAGAAGCAGATCGTACCGCACATTACCTTTCCACTTTTACACAACCGCCCCTCCAAGATCTCCTTGTTGAACACCTTCTAACTTCACACCTGCAAAGTATCCTCGACATGCCAGGCTCGGGCCTCGTTACCATGCTGGACTCAGATCGGATATCAGATCTTCGCCGACTGTACACTCTCTTCCTTCGCGTACCTGAGAACGTCGGTAAAGATGCTCTCCGATTAGCATTACGGATGGACATCGAAGAGCGGGGCAAAGCGATCAATGAGGGAGCCACTACAGAACCCGAAGCCGGTCCTAGTATCGTACCGTCGCAGGACGGTGAGCCGAACATGGATCTCGACGGAGATGCGGACCCAAAGGGCAAAGGCAAGGCCAAAGCCGCCCCAGCGGGCAACGCGACTACGGCATTGAACTCAGCATTACGATGGGTTCAGGAGGTATTGGAGCTGAAAGATAACTTCGACCGTACCCTGGATCAGGCGTTTGGCGGGGACAAGTTGGTGCAGACCTCGATCAATGAGGTGAGCTCGTCCATATCATCAAGCGCTGATGACAGGCATTCCAATCCTTCATCAACGGTAAGCAGCGGGCCCCAGAGTATCTTTCGCTCTTCATCGATGAACATCTCAAGAAAGGCACCAAGGCAGTAAGTGACCCTCATGACTGCAACAGGAAGGGACTGATGCATCCACAGAAAACTGAGGATGAAATCGAACTCGCTCTCGAGAAAACGATCATCCTTTTCCGATTCTTACACGATAAAGACAAATTCGAGCGATACTACAAGAACCATCTCGCCCGACGGTTGCTGTACGGACGGAGTGCTTCGGACGATGCGGAACGGGGCATGGTTGCCAAGCTCAAGGTGGAGATGTACGTTCAGTAACGTTCCCTACAATCAAACTCACGGAGGCATAGGGGTTTCCAATTCACACAGAAGCTCGAGGGCATGTTTACGGATATGCGATTATCTGCGGAGAGCTTCATCACTTTCCGCAATTACCTGAATCGCCATGGCGTACGTTTCTTGATTTGTATGATGCGGCCTAGCTGACTCCTTCAGCAACTTCCCTTCGAGCTTTCCGTCAACGTCCTTACAGCTTCTTACTGGCCACAAGCGATCGTTGCCACCTCATCCTCCGCCTTCGGCTCTCATCTATCGTCGGCAACTTCCATATTCCAAAAATACTACGACTCCCGGCATAGCGGTCGACGCTTGACCTGGCAGGGGAATCTAGGTACGGCAGACGTGCGGGTCAGATTCAAAGCGCGCAGCCACGACCTCAACGTCTCGACGCAGGCTCTGGTGGTTCTGCTGTTATTCGAGGACCTGAAACCGGAGGAGACGCTCTCCTACGCCGTGAGCTCAGGTTTTCTTACATGTATCAGCCGTCCTGATTATTGTCAGGATGTCAAAGCATCAACCGATATGACCGATCCTGACCTCCAGCGCACACTGCAATCCCTCGCTTGCGCCAAATTCCGCGTCCTTACCAAGATCCCCAAAGGTCGAGATGTCAACCTAACAGATAATTTCAGCTTCAACGACGCCTTCACTAGCCCACTCGCCCGGATCAAGATCATGCAGGTGTCGACGCGTGTCGAAACAAGTAAAGAAAGGGAGGAGACGCAGGAGATGGTGGATGAGGAGAGGAGGCATATGGTTGAGGTGAGTCGGGCGTGAGATTCAGCTTGCCCCACGACCGAACGCGCCCTCAAATAGGGAAAGAGGACTGACGCCGGTCTAGGCATGCATCGTGCGGGTGATGAAGAACCGGAAGACGATGTCGCACAACGACTTGATCTCGGAGGTCGCGCATCAGCTGTCAACAAGATTCAACCCGTCCATGGGGATGATCAAGAAGCGCATCGAGGGGCTTATCGATGTGGGTCCCCGTCTTTGTCCATGAGTACCGCATGCTGATTCGAACAGAGAGAATATCTTGAGCGATCAAGCGATATCGGAACGTATCGCTACCTTGCATAACACCTTCCTCCTCAACCAGCATGATGTCACGACTCCAGGAACACAGCACGAAAAGCACACTGACTCAACCATATTTGTACATATATGCATGCATTGTCCATCCCTCGCCTCTATATACTATATCTACGATGTATCCCCAAACAACTCCCAATCCAAAATCCTCAGCGTCCCTACCGTACGGGTCCACCATTCCTCCACCCTCCTCCCCTCGTCATTCCCACCCTCAGCAGAGAGGTTCACATTGACACTACACACCAGATCCGCCTTCTTGCTCACCCCTGCTGAGGGATCTTCGAGCCAACATCGCCATAACGCCACGCCGATCCATACCTCGTCGGGCAAGTCGGTATCGTGGCCGGGTCGAGGTGCGCCGCTGGGGTCATGGCTGAATTTATGGATCCTCTGGGTACCGCTCAGGATGATGGGTCTCGGTGTTGGCAGCGAGATGGGATTGGAGAAGGAAAGAGGGGTGGATGGGATGGGAGATGGTGGACAGGGGGTGAGGATGGTAGAGTGGAGAGAGGCGTTATCGTGCGCTATTGACTCGAAGTGGAATCTACGTCCATCAGCTCTACGCACCAAGATTATGAGGGTGTGAAGGAGGCGAGTGGAGCAGGAATGAGAGAAACACCTGGCTGATTCCCAGAGATCTGATCCGGCTAGTCCGTCTTCCACCATCGAGAGTATCTCGATTACAAGGGAAGTCTCGCTAGAGGGGGAGAGGAAGACTTCTTGGTTGTCGGGGATCTGGCGGAGGTCACTGGTAGGATCAGCTCACGATTGACATCACCACGAAGAGAGATTGCGGGACGCGAAAGGAGGGATGTGGGGATTGAGCCGATTTTGAGCGGTCAAGGGAAAGAGGCAGGTGGCGACTCACCTTGCGTCTAGGTAGTCGGCCGGGAGGGACAGTGTGATGGCTCCGCCGAAGAGGAGACGGGTGGCGAGCTGAGGAACCGGAAGGATGGCCATATTGAAATTCTACCTTGTGATTTATGGCCATAGGTGAGGGGGAATCATTCCTGCGGACGGGGTCGCACCGTCAGGAAGGAAAGAAGCAGGCAATCCACCACCCCGTGTTCAGCTTGCTTCGGAGACCCCACCCGAGTCACGTGATTTTTGGGAATCCTGAACCGCGTCAGGTAAGTTACCCCTAGCTTCATCTTTCGTGAAACGGGCTGGGGGTCCCGGTCTTTGCGAATCCAGGCAGGCCTCCCGATTTTGTGCAATAATGGGGGTGAATGTGGCGATTTCAGCTCCGCCCCTCCTCCCTCTCGACCTCCGATTGCGATCCCTCGAATCGCAAATCCTCGGAGTGCCGCCCTCAATCTCGTCTCCAGCACCTACCATTGATGTGAAGAAATGGTCCATAACGAGGCGATTGCGGGATCTTCAAGATGGTCTGGAGCGGCTAACTGGGGATAGTGAAGGCCTCAAACGTCTCCTGGCTGGCTGTACGTCCTACTCTTCAAGGCTTAACGATGATTGACGGGTTGGGTAGACCAGCAATATTCACCCCTTTTGAGACTTCCTACCGAATCTCCACCTTCACCGTCAAAAGAAGGCGACACGCGTGGACCGGCCGAATTGGACTTCCTTCCGGACGCGACGAAGGTTGCGATGCTACTCGAAGCGGGCGCGGATATCCGAGGCGCAGAGAGAGTTCTGCGCGAGATTGAGATGTTGAGGGCGCGCGGTGTTGAGGGGTCTGGAACGCTAGAAGGTGCTTCCCGCCCATTACTTTCCTCCATTTGACAGCTGCTGACGTGTTGGGACCAGAGCTACTACCGCATCGAGGCAACCTGATGAAGGGTGTCAAGAGTGCGAAGGAGAGGTCAAAGGAGGTGGAGAGAACTCGGAAGGAGGTATCGGATTTGCTCATCCGGTACACCGAATTTGTGCGTCCCTCGCACTCTCCGCACAGAGACTGCAGACAGGCTGATGCGGTATATGGTAGACGAGCACGGTCTCTGAGCTATTCGTGGCGCTGCATCGGCGGATGGAGGGGCTCGAGGAGGATGTCGCGAGGGTGGAACGGAGTCGGCGGAAGGAGGTCGCCGGACGGTTCTGAGGCTCGGAGGCGAAGAGGATACCTCGCATGATGATACCTAAATGCATATGCGATAAATCACTGTCCTGTCCCGACGATAGTACACCATGATCTTCTCCCGTGACCACTCGAAGAGAGCTTCCTCACCCGCTTAATGATCATCCTCGTCCTCCCCCGGACATCCACCCGTCCCTTCCAGCTCGTCCCAACTCCGGTACTTGTAGGCGCACCAGAAACAATAGAGATGCTCGTGGCGAAGCTGCGAGACGAGGAACGTGAGATGCGCGGCGGGCTACGCCAGCAATCAGTAACGATCTTCGAATCCTCGGCACGACACACATCCATCGACAACACTCGTTTGGTAGGAGACACCATCTCCTCCCAATTCACACCGTCCATCTCCTCCGCCTCCTCCCCGGTTTCTCCCTTCTTCCGCTTTTCTTCAGCCTCACCTTTCCTCCCGAACGTCACGTCATCCTCCTCATCCCCCAGATCCGCCAACATATCCCGTCTCATCTGATCCCTCAACCTCTCAGCAGCTGGGACATTCTTCTCACGTGTATACCCGAGCACCGGATCGGGACTCGGCGAGCGTGAGGAGGAAAGGGTGGGCGCGAGCGCTTGGGCCGGGTAGATGAGCTTGAGGACCGGGCGGGGGAGGGTGCCTAGTGGATCGGTGGGAAGGACGTGGAGGGGGTGGAACTGGACGCCGTCAGATTGACATCCAAAACCAAGAGCAGCTCGACCCCAGATGGGAAGCGCCAGACAGAGCGAGACTAGGAGAGCTCGAGAGAAGACAAAAGGAAACCCACCTTGACCCCCTTATCCCTATCAAACGAAACCAACATCTCCCTCGCCCTCCCCTCCTTCCTCTCTACCTCCCTCTCCCCAAACTCCCTCCTCTGTCTCTCCCGAAAACTCTCAGCCTCACCCTCAAGCCGCGCCATCTTCCTAGGATCCAGCGCGTCGGGGTTCCGACCAGCGAAGTTGATCAGAGGAGGAGGCGAGGGGGAACGTGCGGAAAGACCTTTGCGGCCGGCCCACATTGAGATCCGGATTGGTTCGGTTCGAGGCGTCGGTCGAGTCGGGCGACTCGAGCTCCCGATTCCTCCTCGAGGAGCCTCGTCTTCGTCCCCATTCTCGACCTCCGATCTGGATTTGACTCTTTTTGTCGATACTTCTGGGGTTGGCGAGCGTTTCCGACCGAGCCCCTCACCGACTTTCCATCCCATCTTCATCATCATCTCCATAGCCTTGACCTTGCCTGCTCCTCCTCCGACGCCGCCGCCACCGCCACCGCCACCACCAGCTGCAAAACTTCCACCCGGATCGCTAGTCCTGGAGTCAAAGAGGGACGTGGCAAGTCCAGCACGCCTTTGCTCCTCCTCTTTCTGCTTGAGACTAGGGAGCTGCTTCGCCTGTCCCGCTCGAAGCGATCTCAGCTGTTGGGCAGACCGGCGGGCGGTGTAGCTCTCCTCGGACTCGGATCGGGGTTTTAACGCTTCGACCAGGAATTTATCTGACATGAAATCGTCTTCCGAGTCCGACATCGCGACATCCGGGCAATAGCCTTGCACCAAACTTGACGAGTAGAGAAGCGATATGAAGCGATATCGCAGTATGTTTTCAACTAATCCGGGGACCCCACAGCGATCCCAATTCACAGTCGCCAACCGAATGCCTCGCTTCCTTTCTCTTGTCAACGGGGGGTTAAATGCCCCAGCCCAAGAGCATCACCATCCTAGGCGCAGGTCTCACAGGTCTAGTTTCAGCTTATCAACTCTCCCGCGCTCTCCCATCTACATCCCGTATCACCCTCGTCGATTCAACCAATCGGCTTGGAGGATGGGTCCGATCGAAGCGACATGCTGTGAGGCTTCGAAATGATAAAGGCGAGGTGGTGGTGGAGGGTGAGGTGGTTTGTGAACAGGGTCCGAGAAGCATACGGCCTAAAGGGAGTCCAGGGGCTGCGGGGATGCTACGCCTGGTACGTCACTTGTAGGATAATCTGGTTTGAGCTGAGTTCAGTGGGTGTGAGGTAGATTCGGGACCTGGACATGCTCGACTCGATGATCCCCATTTCCAAAACCCACCCGTCCGCACGAAATCGCTTCATCCTCGACCTCTCCTCCCCGCAACCGGAATTATCCAAACTTACCCTAAACCCCTTCAAATCCCACCAACCTCTCCTCCGTGGTATCCTAACCGAACCATTTCGGCGATCCAACACCCCGTCCGACGACGACGAGTCCGTCGACAGCTTCCTCCGTCGGCGGTTCGGAGGTACGATATCCGACCTAGGTTCAGCAGGCATGCATGGGATCTACGCGTCTTCCTCCACCCAGCTTTCTGCAAGGGCGGTAATGGGTGGTGTGTACGAGGGCGAGAGGGAATATGGGTCGGTCCTCCTTGGGATGATGAGGCGGGGATGGAAGAGCGAGGTGAGAGAGGAGAAGAGGGAGGTAAAGGAGGAGTGGAGGGCTATGGGGGAGTTGGGGAAGAGGAGGGAGGGGTGGAGTATGTATGGGTTGAAAGGTGGTTTGCAGAGTTTGTCGGATCGGTTGGGGGAGGCGGTGAGGCACTCGGGCGTGGATATCAGGTTGGGCGAGAAGGTCACTGGTCTAGCCGTGGATGAGGGTCGGGTCACGGTGAGCAGGCCTTCTCGTGCTATACTGGAACTGACGAAATGCGTACGAACAGGTGACGACGAACCGCTCAAGCCGATCGACCGATCACCTAATCGCCGCCCTGCCCCCAGCTCTCCTCTCCCCTCTCTTCCCGCCGTCCTCCTCCCTTCCCCACCTGAGACACAATCTCAGCACCTCAGTCGGCGTCACCAACCTCGTCTTCCCGCTCCCACCCTCAGCGATCCACCCAGATGGTTTCGGATACCTCGTGCCCCGTCCTCAGCCAGGTGGGAATCCAGAGAACGTCCTGGGCGTGGTATTCGATTCCACTGCACTCCCTGGATTGGATAGTTCGAGTGTGGAGGGCAAGGTGACCAAGTTGACGGTCATGATGGGTGGACCGTATTGGTCGATTTACCCTTCCTCTCCGACCAACCCTGACCCAGCACCTCGCCCGGGTTCGGCGGAACAGCTAGTCGAACCTGCATTGAAACACCTCAGACGGGTATTCCCTGTGCTTGAGTCCGTCGAACCGATCGTCACAGCCCCGCATCTTCACCTGGATTGTATCCCGACATACCTCCCTGGACATGTCACACGGCTCAGGGAGTTGCATGAAGCTATCCGGGATGGACCCTGGGCTGGGAAGTTGAGTCTCGCTGGGAATGGATATGGTGGGGTCGGTGTGAACGATTGTGTCTGGTCGGTGGACGGGATCGTCAAGGGACTGGTGGAAGGGAGAGCGGTGACGGGTTTGGAGAGATGGGCGGCACCTAGCATTGACGATACCTCAGCATCTACCATTCTCCCCGCGTTATCACCACAGGCATATGAATAGGTATGTTGAGGAAGCGCGAACAATGCAGCAACTATGCATGTACCGCCGACAGATTACTAAACCTCCACTCACCCCTCTTCGTCCCGCCCCACTGACGATGGGGTCCCACCCAGATCCAGGCCATCAGTGCCGTTCCTTTTCAGCTTCGCAATGGGCGACGCAATGAGCGAAGCGTACGGCGTCGCTATATCCGGTGGCGACGGATCCATATCCTCATCCCCATCCATCCCCTCATCCCCATCCCCATCGACCACCCCAAACATCTCATCCAGTAGATCGTCATGCCGCCCGTCCGACCCATTGGGCGTATCAGGCGGTACCCTCGTCGGCGTCGAGAAGGTCATTGGCGTTGAAGAAGACCCGTTCGACTTGGCCGAGGGTATTCGTCGGAGTTTGCCCTTTTCTCTGAGCTTCTTCAGGAGCTTGTGGCTGTACTCCTTTGTGAAGGATTTGAGCTTCGCTTTCTTCTCGTCTGATAAGGTGGGATGTCGGGTCGAGGTGTACGAGTGTCCTTTCTTCTCCTTCTCCACTAGGACCAGTGTGCACTGGTCCCCGTTAGCGGGATCGCATTGCAGGATGACGCTGAGAGACAACTCACCTCCTTGGCGTAACGCTTGAACGTGTCATGGTCCATCTGATCCTTGTACTTCGACATGGACCGAACCACCACATCTCCAACAAGCTTCGTCAACCTCTTCTCCTTCTTCGCCTCATCATCCCCATTATGCGATCGTTTATGCCGTTTTCGTCGATCCAGCTCATCCCTCTCCCTTTCCTCCTCGAGTCTCCGACTCCCAGATCGACTCGACTCGGCCGCAGCTGACGGGGCAGGAGATTGGGACGCGGGAGGCACGTGCGCAGCTGCAGCGACAGTCTGCTGGGCGAGTGCGATGATCGCATCCAGCTTGAAACGGTCCGCTGCGGTCGAGAATGACTGCGAGGGTACGGGTCTGGGTGGAGGTGGAGGTGGTGGTCGAGGTCGGGAGAAGATAGGTCGCGAACGGACGGGCGCGATGTCCAGCTGGATCTCGGTGGTGTTCTCCCACGCTTGTGGGCGGCGGTCATCGTTTGGTCGGGAGTTAGCTTCGGCGATGGTAGTGGTGGCTGCCTCGTCCTCTGCGTCAAGCTGCTTGGGTCAGCAATCGTTGTACTGATGGGAAAAGAACTGACCGAAGCGATCTTGGACACTCGTGGTATCCTGTACGACACCTCCAGCGTGGACCAGTACTCAAGCAGCTGAACGTATGTCAGCCGGTACATGGTGTGACACCTTGACGACCCACCTGATTGGCGAGCCCGCTGATGATCTGATCCCGACTGTCACATAGCCCCTTGACGGATTCCTCGATGTTCGAATCCTCAATCTTGTTCCGTATCTGAAGCTTCCACTTGCTCATGCCCTCCAATGTCTGCATTTACGTCAGAATGGGCCCTACTTTCGTACCGCGAGACTCACTTGGCGAATAATAACCGGCTCCGTGACAAGTTCGGTGAGTACCATGCTCATCAAGCTGAATCCGTGCATCCGCATCAGCTGGCGGTGGATGTACGGCTCCTCGGTCAGCTGTACCAAATATCAGCTGATTCTCTACCGCGTGGAGAAGAGAATCCACGTTGATCCGCTCAAGAAGACGCGACATCATCTTGGTATTCTCCATCGACTGCCGCATGGCCGCAGCAACCTTCTGCGTCTCGTGTTCGGTGATGGGCCTCAACACGGGCTACGTCCATCATCAGCACGACTGCGAGGGGAAGTGATAGCAGACTGGCAATGAAGTCCTCGTCGAGCTGCCTCGACTTCTTCTTCTTACTGCCCTTCATCTCCATCGCCTCGACTTCGTCCGTGATACCCAGCGCTTTAGCCCATCAGCACCGCCTCGACTTTTGCATGATCGGACGTCGAGCTCACCTTCCAAGAAAAGATCGTTCATCCCGCCGACATCCGACTGTGTCTTCCCGCCGATCGAGCCCACACAATTCGGCTCGCCACAATAACACGGTTGGGCGTCATACCTGCCAGGTATCTCGTCAGCTCAAATAGCTCTTCGCGGCGGAGTGAACCCACCCATATCGATCAACGTTGTAGTTGAACGTGATCTCCTCCCCCTTGATCACATCCCGCTTCGTGAAGATCCCCATGCGTAATCGCCGTCCGACAACCCATTTCTGCACCTCCGAGTTCGGGTTGCACGAGTGATTCGCGAATCGCCCGATCCCACCCTTCTTCGTCGCGTCGATGTACTACCCATCTGTTAGCTTGAGTTAGGCGGATAAGGAGGAGGACCCACCTCCTCTTTCTGGAGCATCATGAAGTAGAAATGCCGGATCCCCTCATCTGCATACTGCTGTATCCGCTTCCGAAACGTCTTCTCCGCCACCACCTCGCCTATATACTCGTAGATCAAACTTCCTCTACACCAGAATCACCAATCAGAATGAGCCGGGGCGGTTGGCGAGGTGCTCACGACGGTATATCCTCCCTCGCTCTCAGTCCAAACCCCTTCATCTCCGTCAAGACGATCTCTATCGGCGCATACTGCCGCTTCGTAAACCTTTGCACCCAAGCTCATCAGCCACAGCCCCCAAGGCGAAGCAGAGAAATCGCAACCACCACTCACCGTTGATTCCGACATTGTGTACGAGCTCTACATTCATCCGCCAAACACTCGATGAAGATCGCCCGATTTATACAATCCGAATGACGTCCACACGGCTCGGCGTCGGAATTACCTATCCCACCACCCCCATCAACACCAAACCCATAAGCCATCAAAGAGGTAGGGAGGACCCACGTTTGTCATATACGCAATCACAAACCATCATCTCATCCTGTTCCCTACTCAAACCCAAATCCTTCCTCTCATACACACACCTCTCCAGCTCATCGAACGTCTCGTGCGCTTCGGCCCGTGCTGTTGGGAGGTGGTCGATGAGTACGGGTTTTACGGGGAGAGGGGCGGTCTTTCGACGTCCTGTTTTGGGTTTGGGGATATCTTCGTCGTCCATCGCCGGCTTGGCGGGGGTCGGTTCCAGCTCAAACTCGGACTTGGGCGGGAAAGAGAGGTCCTCTTGTGGGATGGGAGAGCCAGGTGAGAAGACGGGTTTGGCATCGATATCCCATGCCGGCGCCGCTGTTGAGCCGGAGAGAGGGAGTGGGGGCACGGCCTCCACTTTGATATCGTAGCCCGACATGTTGACGCGATCGTGGTCTCGTTATGGAGGGTCCATTGGTCGTTCTATATAAATGTTAGCTAGGATACAATGTTGGAGCCTGACTTACGTGTTTTGTGGGAAAGAGGGTGATTTGAAGGAAGGTGACAAAAGGTGGGTGAAATGACAGGACGATTACAGCTCGCTCCCTCGGTCCTGGTCAATTCCCCTGCCACCATTTCGGCTTCACATGCGGTAGAGGGAAGCTCGACCAGGCCAACTCGTACGGACTCGCATAGACAGGTCAGAGGACCCCACCGAAAGATGCATATGCCACCAATCTCGACCTTCCGCCCTTACAAACACCCCGTATTACCCCCCATCGGCGTCGCCGCTCCAGGCGTCCTCATCTCTTCAAAACTCTTTCCTCGACCCACTGTATCCTCACTAGCTCCCCTCACCTTTCTCCGTCCAAGAGTATCCGAACTCTTCTGTTTGGCGAGTTTCCACCACTTCTTCCCAGACTCCGAACCGAGACTGCTTGGACTCGTCAAGGGGGATAGCAAACTATTTGCTCTGAACGTGGGTGACGAGACGGATTTTGGGCTGTTGATCGGTGACCAGCTGATGGGAGGATCTTGCCGCAGTTTCTGATTGGGGGGCCGAAGGAGGTGGGCAAGATGGGAGGTCGACTGTGACGGACAAAGGAGGCTGGAGCGATTTCTCCGGGCATCGGATCTTCAGCTCGTAGCTGTCTGTCCGGGAATGTGAGGGTTCCTCAATCGCCTTGAACGGGACGCGAGAGCCACGCAGACGTAAGAGCTCGAGAGAAGGGCTAGTCTGCAATCCAGGATGTGGAAACCCGTTGCTTTGAGATAGATAACATGAGGAAATCGCCGGCGGAGATCTCTCGACCTCTGTGACTGCTGGTAGAAGGTCGATCTTTGTAGCTGCAGCTGGTGCGATGGGCTGTCGTGGTGGATGGATCTCCTTCCGCAGAGGTCCAAGGAGGCCATTGACAATCGCTGGCGTTTCCTTCTGTCGTGCATGCTTGTTGTGTCGGACTTCCGCCTTTCGATCCTTGAGCCAAGTGAAGAAATCAGGTGGAATTTCGCGCAGTTTCCGGGAACTTGGGACTGTCCACCCCATAGGGCGTGAGGACGAAAAGCTGGATCTGGATGGCGCTCGGGAATGAGACGACCCATCTGATATCAAGGCTGGCTGCGGAGAGATTTTTTGGTAGGCCGTGTCGGCGGGTGGTGTTGCCACGAGGTAGACGTTGTCCCTCGGAAGGAGAAACGGAAGCATGAAGCGGCTATCGATAAGCTCACCAAGGCACTCCGGTGCAGATTGAGGTATGAAGTCGACCAATGCGACAGTCCCGTCGAAGAGGGCGTCGATGGTTGTCGCTCCGTCTACGGTCTGATCGGAAAGCGTAGACCCGTCAGACTCTTTGCGCCTCGTCTCCTCTTCACTAGCCTGCACAATCGCCTGCACTTTCCGCCTCTCCCAGTCCTTCTGAAGTTGTGCCAGATACTGTACACATTCCTCCGTCATCTTCCCCTCGTTCACCTCGAATCGGTAGTCCCGGACCGCCCGACGCATTTGAAGCGGGTTGATCGCCTTCATGTTCTGCATCGTCCCAATCAGAGTGTCAAAGTCCTTGATCTGGGACGAGCACTGCAGCCATTGCAGCAGTTGCATCACGGATACGAGGTGTGTCGTGGCCGTCTTGACCGGTAGACCATTTGCCCGAACCCAGTCCTCAAGGACAGTGATATTCATCCGGATCTGGACGGCTTTGGTGCGACACAGGTATTTCTTGCGGGTGAGGATTCGGTTGAAGAGCTCCGAAGCGATCCAGAAGAAGATCTGGGAGAACGTTTGGATCACGATGGCTGGATTGACCTCATAGACCTGTAGGACAAGGAGGACGGCGGAGAGAATATCGATGACATTGCATGGGCTGATCTCCTCGGTAAGACCGTTTCCTGCCACGGTAGCGAGCGAGTCCATCGATATGGACCGTGTCGCGCCCATCACAAGATCTTGTACCGACTGAGGCCGACCAGGCGTTCTCATTGGCGAGTTGGTAGCCATACTCTCCCTCATAGAACCGAACCGCCCGGGTGATGCCGCTGGTTCCATGAAAACGCTGCCTGGACTGTTGCCGTTCGCAAAGACGGATGACGCTTTGGGCAAAACTGTTGCTCTTTGCTTCTTCGAGCCGAATGAGCGGAAGAGAGACCACTCGCCCTCGAAGCGGACATCATTGAAGTCCTCGAGGGTCTCGTAGTCGAGCAGGGCGGAATCTAGAATGGCATCGATTCGCTTCTCCGCTATACGAATGAGGAAGACTACGAGAGGTCAGCGAGACAGAGCCATACAAGATTGAACGCACCATGGATGGCATTGATTAGCTCCTCGATCATACTGAGAAGCTTGAGCTCCTCGCATGCCGCATTGAGACCCTCATCGGATCGCAGAAGGTGTAGAAGAACCGTCGTATTGTACGCCCAAAAAGACAGGTGCGCAAGGTCCTCAACATTGCCCTGTGGTGTCGTTCGCCTTTCCCGAGCTAGTCGCAGAAAGGGAGGAGCTCACGTAGACACCCTGCTCGATCCTCTCGACAGCTCCCTCGATCAACTCCTCCAGCCAGGTCTCGTTACACCGATAGTGCGCAAAGCGAGCATATAGGAAGAGGGCGTTGGCCGGCAGTGTCCGCCGGGCCAATGGCAAACAGTGCGACCGGTACGAGGAGATGTGAATATCGAAGATGGTCGGTAGCTGTAACAGGCCAAAGACGAGCGTTGAGTCATCAAGAACTTCGCCCTGCTCCGACATCAGCTGGAGTCCCTTCGTCTCTGGAGCACCCACATGAGGATCCCCGATCCCCTCATCTTCCGCTTGGCTATCCTGCTCCGACTCTTGCTCGAGATCGGTCTCGTCGCCCATCCACCCCAAGCCCGAGTCGGTCGATTGTCTTCCCGCCCTACTCCTAGGAGGGGGCAGCAACAGTTCCGGATCGACTTCGACAGCCCTCGCCCGCTCGATCAGCCACTTCTCTCGCTCCATCGCGACCTGACACTTCTGCTCGTCCTCCGCCACCCGCTCTGCCTCCGTCGCGGCGATGTGCCTTCGTCGTTTCAACATCGCCTGCCGCCTAGGGCTGAGGCTTGGCTTATCGGACACAGCAGGGGTGGATATCGTGGACGATGATCCGATGAATAAGGAGTGCTGGAGAAGAGTTGCGACATCCAGCCTATGGGGCATGCCAGAGACGAGGTCGAGGGGCGTGAGACCGCGATTAGTGAGAGCATGTGGGGATGCGCCACGAGTGAGGAGGAAGGAGATGAGGGGAGGGGTCGAGATGAGCGCGGCGAGGTGAAGAGGTGTCCAGCCAGCTATGAAGATCCATCTTCAGCAGGTGTGAGAAGCAAAAATACGGCCGCTCACCTCTATCCCTACCTCCTGTTTGGCCAGTCTCCAGTCCCCAGCGGCTCACAATAGCTCGCACTCCCTCCTCCATCTCCTGCCGCCCAGAGCTGCTCTGCACCGCCATCCCCACAAGTCCCCAGCCATCACCATCCGACATGACTCTCACCTCGCCGTCCAGCACTTCAGCCTAGGCGCCCGTCAGCAGGGCCGCGACGTATGTAGAAAGGACCTACCCATCTTCCTTGAAGTCCGACCAGCCATGCGATCATTTCAACATCAGCATGCTCGACGGCCCAGCGGATCGTATGACGGAGGATGAGAGCTGATCGAGAGTCTCCCTCTCCGCTGTTGAGTTGATGCTGACCGGCTTCTTCAAGCAAAGGAAGGACAGTGGCGGGAGAGGGACTGGAGAGGAAGCGGGGCGTCGGAAGGTGCGCCGAGTGTGACGGAGTCCTGCAAGAGTAAGATGTAAGCTAGTGAGAAGGACGACTTATTGGATCCCTCAGAGCTAGGTAGGGATCGCACCTGAGATGCCGCGAAGACGAAGCTTCATTGGAGGGAAGATCTGGGCTGGAGAAAGTTGACAGGAGCAAAGGTGACTCGGGAACGAGGAATTGGGTCATCACCACTTCGGACACTGCAGATGAGCTGTAGTCATCGAGAGACGGGCGAGAGGGTTCGCAGGCGTATGACGGAAGCAGCTCCTCGTATGAGCTGACGGGTTCAGCGGAACAGTGAGTTCGCGATGTGTTTCAGCTGAGGAGGAAATCCGCAGCGGGCCTTTGCCGAAAACTTGCTGCAGATTTATGAACGCTATCACGATAGCTTGAAACGAGCACAGTAGTAATTTGGGAGGGGCGAGACTGTAGCGGGAAAATGTCGACTCCATATCTTTCTTTCTCAACTTGACCGCCACTTGCAACGCTGTATGATCTCTGGAATCGGGTTGGCGCTCCTCCTTTGCAGACCATTTAGATCCGACAAAGATCACAAACTGATCTGCTCAGCCGCTCAGTCAGTGTCAACACTTCTTCCGGCTCAATCTCACCGCAGCGCGCTATCGTCAAATCTTACCTAAGAGCCCCCTATGCAGATTGGCAAAGATAGTCGCCAATAGGGGACTGTATGATTTCCGGGACATGAGTCTCGTTGAAAGTGCTCAGTGACGGTTCCAGATCTGGTGAGGTTCGCGTATGCCGGCGCTCAATATCCGCTCTAGCTCGTAAGGTCGAGGGGTCTGCCAGCTCAGACTGCCCTTTACGAGAATCGTTCCTCGCATTCAAAGCTGATCGAGAGAGATCTCATGGTTGTCAGAGGCTCGGACGGTTCTCTCTTTCGGCTGCCATAGTACATTGTGATTTCCGTCGTCCTCTCCTTCCGACAGTCTGTATCGTCCCATCGACCTCCTCGAAGTCGATACGGACCCGATCTCCGTCCCTACTTGACCTCCGACCTAAGTGCGTCGTACAGCACTGATATGCCCGAGGCGTTGAACGGCAAGCTGAGTACCATCTCGTTTGTATTGCTTGTCGTGTGGTAGTTGGTGGGGAAGGAGAACTGGTGGAAGATTTGATAGCAGGTGATGCCGGAGCGAGTGGCGCAGGACGAGGAGTGGTAGGATCTGTCGTGCGTCAGCTTGTGCCATTGGAGCGATTAGTGGGTAACGGCACTAGACGCACGGGATGATCCACGGCTCCAGCTCCTGCCCGTTGACCACCACGACGTGCGGCAGGTCCGAATACTTGGTCTCCTTGCTAAACGCGTCCGATTTCCCGATGGCGGTCGATACGCCTGCCAGCTGGACCCTCCGAAGTCCCTTTCACATCCGAATCCTGGAGATCGAAGCATACAGTCCATCTATTGATAGTCGGGCCTGCAGCAACGGCAGGCCGTATGAGGGTGCCGCCAAAGACAGACCACTGGATGTAATTCCAGTCTTCGGTGAGACTGCTCGAGCCGATCTTGTAGTTGACCCCATTGGGGAAAGTTTCCCCCAATAGGCTTCCTGTCTCCCACTCCGCCAACTCCGATCTTTCTTTCCGAGTGTGGCAGGAATGCATCCCGCGCAGCTCCCAGGCGGGACAGCCCTGCTGCTCAAGACATGTCTATGAACGAAATCTACAACGGGTGGAGAAAAACCTTGCCGACGGGAAACCCTGTGGGACAAACCCGACGGACCAAGGAAACCATCCCGCTACCTTTCCCGTGCCAGCGTCGCCTCCCACACCTCCTGAAGCCGCTCCACACTTACGCGGACCGTTGCTTCTGTTGGTTGACGCGTCGTCTGCCAGGCATTTTTAAATAAGGCATCGGAGGTCCTCGATGACATCGGTATATCGAAGTACTGGAGGAGTTTCCATGCCGGGTGGATGAGGTCCGCGTCGTGGAATTTGTTGAAAGACATGTGCTCGTGGAAAGCGACGTGGTTAAGGATGGCGCGTGTGGAGTCGGAGGGATCGGTAGGGCATTCGGCGATGAAGTACGTTGATGAACGGCCATCTGGGATTGCGAAGCGTATGAGGTTGTTCCAGATGACGGGCTGGTAAGTTTCGAGTCTGGGATCGAGATAGCTTCTTGAACCCCGCCACCTGACTGCTTCCGCGACGAAGTCGGCTGTAGAGGGTGAAGCGAAAGGTGGGTCGAGTCCTATGGGGACCAACGCGTCTACCGGTGAGCCATGCGCGAAGCGTGCAAGGATCGGCGTCGTTGAGGTGTTCGGCGACGAACGATTTCTCGATCGATGCTGTCGCCGTAATGGCGATTCGCCGTCGAGCCAATGTGGTAAACTCGATCGGCGGAAAGGTTATCGAGCTGAAATTTGGGTCGATAATTGCTGACATGGTGCGAGCTGGTGGATGGTGGGTGGGGCGAGCGATGATCGAGTTGGCGAGATGGGAGGTGGAAGAGCGTTGAGTGACGGCGAGGGGGTCCGCGCATGTTATGTATGCTTTCCTGCATGTCAACATGCCCTAACATCCCCTCCCCTCAACGTTACACACTGTGGGTGTGTCAGGGCTGATGGGTGTGTGAGTGGTCCCGACGAAGCCACGCGGATTCCCCATCCTCACCATATACGATATTCTGGGGGATGGAGCGGGTGATATGGGTCACGCTGATAGCCGTGCTTGTACTTCCCGGCAGACTTATCCGGCACGCCGAGTCGCCATAGCTCTTTCCCGTTACTCTCGGCTGTCCACGTGATTGTCCCAAAGTCGGTCTTCTGACCAGGCGCGATTGAGATGGTGCCGTTGTAGATGAAGTCGCCAAAGATGTTCTCGGCGTACATAGTAAGTTGGTAATCGCCCGCTTTGATCCGCGTGATCTCGATGCTTCCTTCCGAGCTCGACGGGACTTCGACCCGATACTGACATGGTGTCGTGTTTGCAACGTGTCTTGGTAGTCGTACCCCGGTGCGGATAGGATCGCGATGGTATTGTTTGCTCCATCCGGGACGCATAGTTTGGCCTTCCAAGATCCACGACCAGCAGTCGGGACGTAGCCCGGCACATACTGCGCAATATCGTCGTAAAACTTATTCGCGTATGTATTAATGGCACAAGACTCCGCCTCGGACGGAAGTCTTTGCAAAGATCCTCCCTCCGTGCCATTGATGAGGCGGAAGATGGGGAGGCCGAAAGTCCGATCGAACCCGTTGGTGATGTTGGGCACCGAGTCGGCGTAGTGATTTGAGATGATGTAATTTTATAGTAGACCGTCTATCACGAGATTCGTAAATGTCGGTCCACCGAAGAAGGTGTCTCTGGTGTTGTAGATGGTCCAAGCGCCATAGGTGGTGTTGTCGGGCGTCTCAGTGCCGTCCGCGAAGAGGCCGTGGACGAGGTGGTCGCGGTAGGTGGCGGACATGGCATATTTGGTGTAGTAGTCGGCGACATTGTCCACGTAAGGATCGCCTAGCTCAGATCAGCTCTTACTGCCACAGCATCCGCTCGGATTGCTGATGAGGCCTACCGGTACGATTCCCAATATACCAGGTCGTGTCTTGCACCTGAGTCGCCACGCCCAGATCCTTCACCGAGTCGATGGCGGGATTTGGCCCCGGTTGCGGGACGTACCAAGCGTCCTCGGTGCTGAGGTGGGTGAAGAAGTATCCGTGGGCCTGAACAAGGTGCGGAGCAGTATGAACTGTCCCAGATTGGGGATGGAGGTGTTGTCGTTTGCGACGCGCGAGAAGGCGTGTAGTCTCGTCTCTATTTCGCCAAGGAACCAGTATTGCCGGATCGTCACGCCTGCATGGGGTTCAGCATTCACTCTCAGGACGAATTGAGCGGCCAACAGCCACGTACCGACATTTCTCTCAGCATCAGGCTGACTCATGATCATTCCTCCATACTGCAGCCCAAACGAGTCTGTACCATTGACGATCTCGAAGCTCGCTCATCACTTCCCGGATTGTAGCCATTCTCGAGGGGCGCATAGTACGCATCAAGGTAGGGTCCGATGGCTGAGGTGTTATCGACAGCAATATACTGATGCCGTCGAAGACGACCAAGTCGATAATGCCATTCGACTTGTTCATTGCGAGCGTGACGTGGTCATTTTGCAGGATGAGAGCCCAGCCGGTATCCGTGGCGTTGAGAAAGGCGAGAGAGGTGGTGAACGAGGAGAGTAGGAGGAGATTTGACGTCCAGAGGGAATATGAGAAGCGCATGATGGTTGTAGAGACGTGATTTGAGCTGGAGTTGTCAGCCTTGCTCCCGTATGTTGATTGGACAAAGTCAGTCACCTTGGCCGATGAGACTGGTCGACCACTCCAAAAGCAAGCTGTCTTCCGGCAGGAGGCTCCTTGTTGCCCTGGCTCTCCACTTCATCGCTGTATAGTCCCTTGTCCACAGTAGCTCCCCGAGATCCCCTTGGTGTCCCAGGGATATCATTGCACCGAGCCTTTTGCACCGGATCGACTCTTCTCTGTTTATTGTCGGTCCTTTGCAGGGTCGATGAAAGCACTAAACTGGAAAGGGCAAAGGCTCAGCGAGGCCACTGTAGTGGTGAAGTGACTCACATGACACGGACCACGGGGTCCCCACCTCCAGCTCTTCCCGGCCCCGTTGCGCCCCGCTGCCTTGGGGCCGTCGGGCGAATGAGCGTCCGCGACTACCGATGTCAAGATGAATGTATCAAGGCAGACGGACCATTATGCTGCAAGACGTCTGGTACGATGAGGACTTCCAAAAGCGAGCGACATAAAAAGAGGTCGGGACGCGGTCCGAGGTGGCCCTTGCCCGACTGGAACTGAAAATGCTGTTGCGCAGCCGTCCAAGCCGTAAGTAAGTCGGTCTGCGAGGCAAACGATCCCAGATGCTACTGAAAACCGCTGATGGACGGAAAATGGATGCGAGAATATCGCGTCATGGCTTATCCACTCACAGCATCCTTCCGAAAATGGTCGCAGCAGATGCGATCGCATTGGAACGAACCATTCTCATACCTATAGTTTTTGTGAGAGGTTCTGCTCACGATGTATTCGAACGGATTTCCTCATAGGGTTGCTTGAATACCGAGACGATGCTGTATCGCCACAATGGTCCGGAAATCTGGGGCCTTCCGCTTGTCCTCCATCCTTTAGAGGTCCGAAGGCTTGAGCCAAACTCCTAAGGAAACAAGCTTGACCATCGCCTTCATCGTCTCTCATTTACCTTCTGACCTACATTGTCAAACTGGAATACTGACAAATCTCCGCTACTCCAGCATGACCAGCTTCGACACTTCTCACACTATTTACTCGGTGCCGTCGACCATGAACGACGACTACTGCTTTCTTGATTCTTATTATGACGAGATCGAGCTTATCAGTGAGAAGATCGAACCATTGCTCTCGGAGCTCTCGCAACTCGAGATATCCGAGAACAAGGCGACACTCTCCGAGCTTCATTCGACCGTTCCTTCGCAGAAATACAGGAGGTTTCTGGATCGCCGAGTCAGGACGCTCAAAGCCATCACTGGGACACACCATCTGATCATTGACGATGACAAACCGCTGACGTCAGGCAGCGCCTTCCCATCGAGACCTGCAAAGAAGGCTGATCTCAATCGGAGGATGTCAAGGGACGTCGGTCTGTATCAATGCAAGGGATGCATCGATATCAGCCCTGATGCTGACGAGAGTGTTAGGTTGAGACGCATCACCGACTTCCACCACAGCAGAGGCTCAACAGGCTTCCAGGACCCCCGCGTTTGTGATCACGGACTTGGACAACCGTTCCAAGTTGGGCTGGTCCAGGCTTGACGAGATCGCGAAGCGTGTCATCGCGAGACAATTCAGGGCGGAAGACCCGGATCTCGACGTCTCTCATTCCACGAAGAGGACTTGGAAAGGTAATCTGAAGAGATCATGAGGATGACTGATAAGTGTCTTCAATATGCAAAAGGCGTCCATGAGCTGTGGGATTGCGAGGGTCTTATACCCGGAAGATTGACGAGTCTCACAGATTCGAAGGCCCCCAAATGTGCCATCGATGCGTTCCGCAAGATCGTCACGAAGGACTGGGGCCAAAGACCTCTCGGATTTCTTTGAAATACAGTCCAACGCGGACTCACGCCTCGGTCCTGCGGCTGGAAGGCGCCGCCGTGGAATCTCGCTGGCACCGTCAGGTTGACGATTCAGCATCTCACGGAGCATGATGACAGTGGGGACTCCGTGCCTTATCTTGCCATACCGCTCAGCTATGCTCGGCTGGAACGGGAGACCGAAGTTACTGCGGATAAGGGCGGTCGTCAGATTGGGCCACTGTCAGAGAATGAGGAGAGGAGGAGTATCGATTTGGCACCAGTTGGCGTGAGATCTTGTTTTGAAGCGTGGAGATCTTTAGCGATTGTACTCGCATGTTTGTATTTGTATACATCGAGTATGACTGGCATCAGCGAGCGATCAAGGGTATGCCATTTGGATGGGTACAACGAGAGCCAACCGGATTCCGAGGAGCTTACCGAGTTTTGGGAGGCGACCCCGGGCTCACCCGAGCGGTACCGAATGATGAAGGACATGGCTGAATCGATTCTCGACAAATCCAATGACTTCCATAGGTTCGCTCGGAGCGAAGAGGTATCGCGGAAATCAACTGGCCGATCAAGTTTCGTGCCGGAGCGAATGACTACCCTGCACGAATCCATCGCCCCACTCAGTCTCGTTGATGGCGTCACGAAAGTCGACGACGACTTGAAAGAAAGGATGATGAAGATTCCTCATGTCGTCAAAAGGGTTCTCACCATGGTTCTCCGCTACTGGGGCGATGTGACTGCGATCGATCGTTCCACGGAACAACTCGATAGTGAGGCGTCTAGCGGGCGTACATTCACTTCCCTATGATCCTGGTAAACTTCGATCTGCGAATCCAGCACCAGAGTGAACACTCTGCAGGTGAACGCAGTTACAAGGCAATGACGTCTACGTCTACGGAGCAGACAGGCTCGAGTCGTGCACCGAACTGTTGGCTGTATCTGAGGCCTTCTGAATGTTGAGCGATCACGTATGCATGTCTGTATCTGCGTGGACCATCACGACCTAGGCTTCTCCCTAATCGCACGTCAGCATTCGCTCAATAATCTGGACCATCAAAGACCCACTTCTTCTCCTTCCAGAGCGCGAGCAGACCAACACCAGACACCTTGACGACCTTGAACCGCACACCCGGGATATCACCCTTGGCTTTACCCCGTCGCCCGAAGCCAGAGATCAGAACCTCGTCGTTCTCGTCGGTGAAGTTGAGGCAACCTAGTGAAGAGGAAAGGAAGCGCGATCAGCTACAATATGAGTCTTGGGAGGAGAATTTGGACTCACCATCATTGGGGACGAAGGCGGTGACCTTCTTCCCGTTCTTAATGAGCTGCACTCGAACGCACTTCCGGATGGCGGAATTGGGTTGCTTAGCCTCGACGCCGACCTATGGGAGGACAGGTCGAGTCAGCCTCACCTTGATGATATCTGTAAAGCCATGTGTCCCCCCAGGGGCTACCCTCAAAGCTTCTGACGAGTCTGGTGGATCTCCATGAAGCCATATGGAGGACAGTTCGGTCCACATAATAGCTTCTTGAGCCTCTCGCTCGGCTTCGCCTCGCTCGCCCACTCACCTTCTCCAGTACAATCCCCTTCGCATGCGAACTCCCCCCAGTCGGCGAAGTCTTGTAGAACTTCCCGAGCGCACGCTTCTTGTAGTTCTTGTCCGCCCATCGGTTCTCACGACGAGAGTTGCGGAGCTTTCGGGCGGCTTGAAGTCCGCGAGGCTTTCCGGCTGGGGGAGGGAGCGGTCATTGGAAGAGGTGGAGGAAGGTGATTAAGGACAAGGTGTGGAACGATGGTCACGGGGAGGAGTTGAGAGGGCGGCGAGCAGATACGTCAGCACGTTCCTGAAGTTGCAGGGGAAGGGGCACTCACAACCCATGATGAATGATGTGTTGAGGCGAGAGTGCTAACGATTACTCTACATCACTAACGGGACAAGTGATCTCGTCGGTGATTCTAAATGTGGCAGGCATTTCACAAGCTATAAGTCCGAAAGTCTCCCTTATGACCGATGTTGACCAACAACCTGTTCCTGGTCATTCGGAATCATCCGGACACCTCCGTTAATATTGGAGAAGGTGAAATATAGACGGAGCACGTATCACCTAGTTTGCATCACTCACCCGCCAAAATCACATACCCATTTGACAAGACTCAGCCATGGCACCTCTCGACTTCAGCAAGCTGCACCCGTCCCATGGTCCCCAATTTGCACATTTTCCCTCACGCCGGTCCACCGTTTTCTCTTCCAAAGGCGCGATCGCGACTTCCCAACCTTTAGGTGAGCGAGGTCCGGACTCTGAGATATCAATCAGTACTGATACTGACCTATCCAGCATGCCAAGCAGGGCTTGAGATCCTCAACAAAGGCGGTAATGCCGGTCAGACCTTTGCCAATCTCGACTGTAGGGGCTCAGTCTGACGGATACTGCAGCGGACGCAGCTGTAGCCACAGCTGCGGCCATGAACGTCTGCGAGCCGTCGTGCACCGGTACAACTTCCTGCTTTTGAATCTCGCTCAAATCCACTAATCATCTCCCGGTGCAGGTATAGGAGGAGGTACGCTTTGCTCTCCCGGAGCGCCAAAGGCTTGAGTTGACCTGGTCCTAAGACTTGTTCTGCTTGTTCTACGATGCGAAGACCAAAAAGGTCCGCGGTATCAATGCGTCTGGTCGATCACCGAAGGCGATGACGCTGGAGCATCTCCGTTCCCAAGGAATCACTGGCGATACAGTGAGTTCCCTCTCCCCTTGCTGTCCGCATCCATATCCCGTACTTGTTCTCTTCTCTCTTCTCCCCCAAGCTTCTCCTGCTCGCTTTCATCCCCATCATCTCGCACTCCACTCAATCCCAAGCTGATGCTGAATTTAGATCCCCCTCACAAACCTCAATTCCGTCACCGTCCCCTGCGCCGCCGCTGGATGGCTCAAGACCGTCTCCGAATTCGGCTCCGGCAAGCTGAGCATGTCCGAGATCCTTGCTCCCGCGATCAGGATGGCCAAGGAAGGTGTTCCGGAGCATGAGCTGAACGCGATGGCTGTACGTCGTAACTCTTTTCTGGGTGTCCTGAGCTGATGAAGGGGGTTAGTGGCAGAACTCGGAGAAACTGATCCAGAACGCTTCGCCGAGTTGGAAGGAGTAAGCGTCAAATTTCATGGACAAAACCAAAATTATGCTGATGGGCGGATAGAATGATGATGCCAGATGGAGTATGCCGAATCCATCCTGCTAGAGAATGCTGATGATTGAATGTTCAGAGCGCACCTCTTGCGAGTCACATCATGACCCATCCGGAGCTCGCCGCGACGTTCGAAGCCGTCGCCGAGCTTGGCCGAGAGGGTTACTACAAGGGGCGGATCGCGCAGGGTCAGTAAATACCCGGCTACAAGTGTTGTCCAGATCTGATATGGGTTCAGCCATCGTCGACCTGATCCAGTCCGGCGGAGGGGTGATGACCCTCGAGGACCTAGCCGAGTGCGATGCGGAAGTGATCGAGCCGATCAAGTACGATTTCAAGCACACACATGGTCCAGAGTCAGGCGTCACTCTCTGGGAGGTATACCATCCCACTTGCTCTCGATTCTGGTCCTCGTCCTTATGAATGCCGTAGTGCCCGCCGAATGGACAAGGTCTCACAGCACTCATCGCTCTCGGTATCGTCGAGTCCGTGGAAGAGATGTACGGGATCGACCTTCTTGACCTCGAGTTCAACTCGGTACAGTACCTGCATATCCTTATCGAGGCTCTCCGACTAGCCTTTGCCGACAGTACGTCATCTCAGACCTTGAATGAATCCCGGCTAAAACGGCTTGCCAGCGAGATACTACGTGGCGGACCCGGACGTCGAGCATGTCCCCGTCTCCGAACTCCTCTCAAAGGCACGCTTCCTCCTTCCCACCTTACTTCAGCTGACTAGTTTGACAGCAATACCTTAAAAAGCGGGCTGAGCTTATCGACCTGAAGAGGGCGATCGGGATCAAGCATGGTGATCCCCTCAACTCCTCAGATACGATCTACCTCTGTACAGCCGACAGGGACGGGAATAGCTGTTCATTAATCGCTTCCAACTATGCCGGTGTGTCCCCCTCCGACCCCTCTCATATTTCAGCTTGGAACTGACTACTGGGTGGGCGTTGAGGGTTCGGAACAGGAGCGATCCCGAAAGGATGTGGCTTCACCCTGCAAAACCGCGGAACTGGGTTCACTCTGATCGAGGGCCACCCCAATAACGTGAAAGGTGGAAAGAGGCCGTATCACACCATCATCCCCGGGATGGTGACGCAGGGCGATGAGCTGCTCATGTCTTACGGCGTTATGGGAGGCTTCATGCAGCCCCAGGGTACGCTTGACCCCACTTAATATATCATCACCGCTGACGAGATTCATCAGGTCATCTCCAAGGTCCGCTCTGATTCAACGCAAACTTGCCAGTTGATAGTGGCTGAGATTGAGTCAAGTACTGTTGAACAAGCTCCGTGGATTTTCCGCACAATCCTCGCTCGACGCCCCACGGTTCTGCATCTCCGCAGGTCTCCCCGACGCCGCGACAAAAGACTCGAGGGCAGGGGACATCGACTCCGAGATCTACTTCGAGGAGGGGATCGATCCGGACGTCGTCGCTGAGCTCTCACGTGATCCCCTTCTCCACTTGTTTGGGATCCAGGCTGACTTGGTGGGGTAGGGATGGGCCACCGATGTGAGATGGCGACTGGGTTCCGACGGACGATCGCGGGTAGGGGTCAGATGATTCAGGCTGTACAAGATCCCTCCGGGAGGAGGGTGTGGGCTTGTGGATCGGATCTTAGAGGGGACGGATTTGCTTTGGGACAGATCTAGATGCGTAGATGGCAACAAAGAATACATACAACGAGGTATAAATGTGCTTGGTATTTGGGTGAAAGGAATTAAGCTTTGTTCTCCGCCATCACTGTCTGGTCTCTCGTTTGAACCCCTTTGACCATATCGACCATACCGCAAGTCCCGCATCAGTGCAACCATCCTTGCACTCCTTACGCCACGCCGTCCGTCACGAAACCCTCGAGACACTCTAGTGCCACCCGAACACCCTCAAGATGCACCGGCAGCGCCCCCTCGAAACCAAGCTTCATCCTCCCAAGACAACAAAGCCTGTAGAACTGCCTCGCCAGGAGCTCATCAACATCCTCATCCTCTTTGCCTGGCGCCGGACGGTGTGAGAGGACATGATACACGGGAGAAGAGTATTGCCCATTCGTAGCGACGCTGACGATAAAGCTCGATGCTGCGTAGATACACTTCCGCTCGGGCCTTTGTGGCGGGTTGGTCAGGTTCACTTGGACCCGATTGGCGAATATGGCGCTATGTGCAAAGAGGGATTCGTCGATGATCCGGGTTGAAGGGTCGGTGAGGATTGCTGGACTAATGTGCTGGGCGACCGGACGCGGATGGGTCTGGGTCGATCCAGGCGGAGAGGGAGGGTCCACCATGAGAAGGGTGACTGGTGCTTCCTTTGCTCCCAACAAATGCTGCCAGGCTGATCTGTCATCAGCTAGACATCGAAAGGCTGACGTGGTAACGCACAATCGTATTCATCGGTCCCCATGATGCCAAGGCGGGAAATTGTCACCCGCCATTCGATGGCGGCCGCCGCCGCGAAACCCGTAAATAACTCCCAGAGCTCATCAACGCGTCCCGGCAACATGATGAAAGGAGTACCAGGCCATGTCCGGATCTCCCAGCCGTCTCCTTCTGCGTCTATAGCATACGCCACGAGCATCTCCAGCTTCTCGTTGTACCCGTAGGCGCAATGGACCAATCGCCATCTATTGAGCATGTCATAGCTCCTCAGCGGCCAGGCAAGAGTGAGATCGGGTTTTGGCGGGTCATCCGGCGCCAACGTGATTCGCGGATACTGGAGGTAGGCTGGCGGCTCGTCCATGGGTAGTCCGCGGACCTCGACCCGCTTGACGAGGCGTGGGAGGCGATCGTAGACTTCGCAAGCCAGATCTTGGAGCTGGCGATGCAGCAGTGCGGTCGACGTGATTGGCTGGACGATACACGTTTCGATAGCGGATGCGCTCAGCGAAAGGAGGCGCTGGATCAGATTGTGCTGTGGGTACTTGGGAAGGAGGACATAGACGACGGAGTTGTCGATTTGTCGGGCAATCAGACCCGCTTTGGCTGCATCAGCGAATGTTGGCTAGATTCAACAAGGACCTACCGATAGAGTCCGCAAATCCCGCCACGGGTATCGCAACCACTCCGTTCACAGCCATCGGTGCCTCTCCTGGACGATGCGAGCCAAGTCGACATTGCTGCCGATGATCAGAACCAAACAACTGATCGAGGCGATACACTCACCTGATACAGCTCTCCCATACTCTGCAGGAATCCTGATGCAGCCCGCTGAGAGCCATCTCCCATCTCGCCCACCACGAATGCCGTGATGTCCTTCTTCCCGCCGACAGGCTGAAGCCCGAGCTCTCGCCAGTACCGCAAGCCCGCAACGGACAAACGCATGACGTTGTTGGAGTATCCCGCGTGTATCTGACATGGCGAGAGGGACCGAATAGTGGAGGATTGTTCTGCATCTACCGAAAATATTAACCCGATCGTTCAAAGAAGAAACAGTCTCACCGCTCCGGCTGATACTTTCTAGGTCGTCCCCTCCGGTCAATAACGGCGGCAATGCTACCGTATCTGATGCGACCTTCATATCTGATGCCGGAGTGAATAGATTTCGGAAATGTCGATTCGCGATCGTCTCCGAACCGAAGCGGTCACAGTCGAGAGTTGAGAGAAGTTCGAGCCTGAAAGACGGGTGTCGAGGGAGAGAAGCCAAGTTTCCGTCCGAGACTGGAGATAATCTCCCCTCGATCCACCCAGCGTTCCATGCTCGACACAGGGGATTCATCGCTGCCTGGTCGTCTTTCAAGCTAAACCACTCTATCCCGACACATATAATACCCTTAAACTCGACCTCGTCTTGCGATAGACTTCCACGGTGCGATCTTGGCGTGTCCTTCGGCGACTGTGTATCACCAGTATCCACCTCGGAGACAGGTGTGGGCGGTGCTCCACTGTAGTCGTCCTCATCCCCCACCTCTGAAGCCTCACTCTCGACCTCCCATGCCGCTGCGTAGTCAAGCTTAGCCCTCTTCGAGTGGCGAAGGCGATCGATGAGCTCTGGCCTGAGTGATTCCGGGGTCGGAGCAGGAGATGGGAGATCGTAAGTGAAGCTGGGCGGTTGAGGTGCTACACCGAGAGGAAGGGCCTCAAACGGAGATGGGATGAAGTCGAGCCTCTCGAGGTGGGGTAATGGGGGACGTTTGGGATGAGGAGGAGAAGGCTGAGGTCGTTCCTCAGTAGGCTCTGTGACAGGCTGCAAAGGAGAGACAGGTGAGATGGGTGATTCAGCTGCTTCGTGGCGATTTGCATCATCGTGTCCGGCATGTTCGTCCGGTTCTGCGACAATGGGAGCCACAGCGATCTCTGCGACATTCTCGTCGACTACTTCGACAGGAGCAGCTTCCGCCGGGATGTCGTGTTCATCTGACTCCGCCGGCTGGACGTCCTCAGTCGCTTCAGCTGGCGAGTCGAAGAAGTTGAAATCATCCTCAGTCACCAGAATCGTATCATCGGCAACTTCTGATGCGCCCGGTCGGTCGACGGCCGCAACGGGACGAGGCGAAGAAGCCATGAACACGTCGTCCCAAAATTCCACGACATGCTCTACATCTGGCTCCTCCAATAGCCCATTGAAAGTTTGGCCCGCGATTTCATCAGGATCAAGGGGCAGAGGCTCCGGTGGACCGGGTGAGCCTGACCGCGTCGAAAATAGGTCGTCGATGTCTGAACCTGGCTCCGGATCGGGCTTGGGTTCTTCATCGCCGCCAAAGAGGGACGACTCTTCCGGCTCGTCCACGTTCTCCATCTCCACCGCAGTGGTATCGTCTTCCCTAGGAGTAACCGTGATCGGCGGCGGCTCATGAAAATTGCTGAGAAAATCAAAGACATCCGCCGCGACACCCATCAACTCGTCTGTCCTAGGAAGTTTAATCAGTGGGGACGGTTTCAGCCGCTTGCGGCTTAGCGTCGAGTACTCGGAAGAGAGATCATCTACCAGATGCGTCGGCCAGATGGTGTTGATGCCCTGCCGTCTCTGCCACTCGGCAGCTAGCTGGATCGGCGCGGTCTTCGAAATGTCGGGCTGCTCGCTTACAAGCGGTACCCAGTAGACGGACCAGTCAGAGAAATGCTCATTGGCGAGCTGAGTGCTGAGTCGTCGTTCTGCTCGTCCTTGTTTCCAGGCTGAACCGAGTACGGTCTCAAACGTCGAGCTGAGATGCGCGTGTTGTGGAGGCGTGGTGGAATGGGAGCCGAGCAAGAGGACAGGCAAGCCAAGAGGCTGGAGGATGAGAGGTCGCAGGTGTCGGGGTAGGGTCGAACCTGGATTGAGTGGTTGGCAGCGAGGTGGAGGTTGGGGCTGGAGGACGAGCAGGAATTGGGCGGACGGAAGGGGGCGTAAAGTAGCTCGGATGGGAGATCCTGGACTGAACAAGAGTCAGCAAAGCAATCTCGCTGAACTCACCTCAAGGTAGTGAGACCCGGCCGCATGACCACCCTCCGCCCAAACTTCCATGCAAGCTTCTCCACCACTGCATCCGTAAGAAGCTCCCAGCGAGATGATGTCTCCTGTGTGGGCTTGAACTGCACTGGACATGCCTTCCATGTTCCAGCAGAAACGCAGGAGAGATCGTGACCGTGTTCAGAACAGATCAAAAGGTGGGCAGGTTGGATAGAATCCGGTGATGGCCGCACCTCTACATCACCTTGAGCATAGACTATTGGGTCTAGAAAGATAGACCCACCTTCGAGGCCGTCCTCGTGGAAACGGAAATCATCAACAACGAACACATCACTAGCTTCCCTGGCGAAGAAGAGCCACAGCTCTCTTCCGCCATCTCCGCGGACGATAGTACAGCAAGGCCCATCCAGTAATCCGGTAACTTCTCCTTCGTCCGAGCCATTGATCTCCCGCCAGCCTTTCTCGATCGGGTCATTCCTCAGCTTGGCCAGTATCGAGCCGTCGTCTGCACTACAGTCCGGACGCTCACGGAATCGCCGGATACTGATCTGCGCCGTCGCACTGGGGAGCTTCAGCAGCCAGTGTCCGGGAACGGCGGTAGAAGGGCGGGCCGTGTTATTGGAGAGGAAGTCGCGCATCGGGCCATTTGCGACCTGAAGTGGAGATGCTATCTGGTAGTTGAGCAGCCTTCCATGTTTGCACGCGAGATGTTCCTCAGAGGATGAGGAGGAAAACCTAAACGAACAGAAATGCAGGGCGGGAAACGTATTTGTCCAAAACCTGCCTGAACACTTTGGAGTTGAGTACCTCGACATCGACAAGACTGGCAGCCCTTTAGACATGCGAGTGAGTCTGATTGCTTCTCACTTTGGTCTACGTCCGACCTTCAGAAGGCAGTATCAGTCGACCACGCCAAGCCGCCCTTTGGGCGGAATACCTAGCGGCAGGATAGACTGAGTGAGTGATTGTGAAGGAATGATGCCGAGCCCCTAACTTCGGTCGCAGCCCCTAACTTCGGTCGCAGTGATTCCCTGGCTTCCTTCAAGAGCCAGTGGATATCGGCGAGACAGGCCCAAGGGAGAAGTAGTCGGATTTCACATTCATGACTCGTTGACTTCACCTCACGCAACTCCTTCGAAATGGCTCCTGAATCGTCTCCCGCTCCACAACCACTCAGCCCCTCGTCTCGAGCTTGACCACGCGCAAAGCAATCTTTCCCCTATGCTTTGCATTAACACCATCGCCCCTTTCGTTAACTTTTCGGTCCTACATGACTGGCGGATGCACGAAGGTCCAGGGGGTAGGAGGTGTGCGGTGACGGCGCTCTGAGGTAGGTGCTTAGCGGACAACCGGGTTGACCTGATTGTCGAACCAGTCTTGCACGCAGTCGACCCTCACATGGAAGTATTCCGGTTCCAGCTCGTCGAGTTCGTCGGGGGCTCGAAGGATTGTGTCGCTCTCGAAGTCGAAGGGAAAGGAATGAGGGTGGAAGGTGAGCTCGTGGTGCACACCAGGGCAAAGGAAAGGTATACGGAGATCTCATGTGTGGCAATCTCGTATCGAGGATTCGGGCGCCGAGGGAAGTAGATCGCGTAGACGAAGCAGTCGAGCTTCCTTCATGACTTGATCCTCGATCTGTAGGACTGGCAAGCCGCTTCGGCCATGAAACCACAATGGAAGAAGAGGATTGGCAGGGATCATGTGCACGTCATCCCGGAGTGGCGCATGACTCAACCTTCCGTAATTGAGCAGTCGACCGCCTGGCCGCTGAAGAAGGCATGTCCTGACAAGCTCGATCGCGGTCAACATCTTCTCGCTGGCCTTGGACAGCGAAACCTCGCCTGGTCATGAGCTCTTCCCCAGTATGCCAACAATGTTGCGGGAATACCAGCAACTGAAAGCGACAGAGGGACGAAAGGGAGTCGGAGTAGGTAATCTTAGCGGACTAATGAGAACAGCCGTACCGTACTCGTAAAACATGCATTGGAAAGTATCGTGTGACTGTCCGTAACGCAACCATTGGGAAGTATCGTGTGACTGTCCGTAACGCAACCATTCGACTGCTCCACCGGCGTCTAGCTCAGGGTTTGCTCTTCAGTATGTCAGCTTTGTTGGAGCACCAGAGAACAACGAAGACTACTCACGAGCTGCTCCTTCCTGAAAAAGTACATGTAACCCACACAAATGATCACCTGGCAGACCAGGCAGAGCCAGAACTCCCAATGTCCGAACGGGTTATTTGTCCCAGTCGCCATGTCCCAGATGGCTGGGTCGGGGAATACGTTGCCTGGACCGACCTTGTCGGGTGCCGAAGCCCTGTACATCTATTAGGACAGCTTCAGGAACGAAGCGAGATGAATTACCTCGCGATCATGACGACGCATGAACCGAGGAGCTGAGCTCCAGCCAGGGTCGCGCAGACATGTAGACGAGATAGGGTCTGGAGGAGAATCATGCCCAGCCCGACACCCTGGATCGCGTCCAGGACACCAAGCCACAGCCAGAGACATGTGCCCCTGCGAAAGATCAGCACATTACCAGACTGAAAGCAGGGGACTCACATGTAGTTACCGGCAGCGCCGGCCCACGGAAGATACAGGCCCATGCCCGAAGTTCCCCACCACATCTGACACCACCTTGGGCATCCGAGGCCGACGGCGAAGACCGGGAGGAGCCATGAGTGGACCTTGGAGTAGCCTGGCAATGGTCAGATTCAGGACTGACGGGAAGGAGGATCGACTCACGAATGAGGATGCCCATGAAAAGACCCCAAATGCCGACAAAGAAAACCGCAATCTCAACCACGACCACCCATCTCGGCACATCCGCGACGGCCCACAAGAACTGCCAGTTGCGTCCGTATGGACCACTGAGCCAATAGTCGCGAAGGATCTCCGAGAGGAGGAACCAAATGACGAGCTTCCTCCTGAATAGAGTACGGAAGAAGTTGGGTACGTATGGCGGGATCTGGCGGGTGTCAGAAAGTTCTCTGTCAGAAGGGAAGACCTACCTGGCGGTAGTAGTCGGGAACACCCCAGAACATGAGGTATGCAAACCCAAGAGACACCACGGCGAGCGGCCAAGTGACATACATGATCGCTCGGGGAACAACGTATTGGAGCGGGTTAACGCCGTTGAGCGTATAGCCCCAGTACCACAGTGCGGAGACTGGGTTCATCAGCATGCAACTAGCCGGTCGATTCGTGCAACCCACCCCAGATCTGCTGCAACCCTTGGACGATACAAGCACGAGTGACCCAGACCTCAGTCAAAGCTCCGGCTTCTTCGCCGAAGTTGAGACCGAAGAAGAGGAAGCCGGCAGCGGAGGCCACGGCATAACCTGAACATACTTTAGTACGATTTGCCGGAATGGTAAAGAGACATACACCAAGTGGCGATGCGGGTGATTGTCCGACGAGGCGGAGTAAAGATCCCGTGAAGCGAAGGGAAGCCGATGAGCATGAATGCGACCGCGAAGCTGGACACCATGAGCCGAGATCTCGAAACAGGATCGGGCAACTTACATGAGCCATGGCAGAGTGAGGACGTAGATGGATGGCTTCATTCGGAAGAGGGTGTACCAAGCGAGAGTAGCAACCGCGAAGATCGAGCAGATGATGTAGAGATCCACTTGTGTCTCGGTATTCGACCCGGAAAGCAAACTCAGCTGGAATGAAGTCTACGTGGGCATTAGCATTGTTCCCGCCTTTGGGCAGCATCCACTCACCGCACTGAGAAGCTGCCCAAGCGAGATGATGATAGTATACAATGGCCACCCCGCGAGGGATCGACCCATGAAGATCTGCAGCTTGGTGAGATTGGCGCCGGGCCCATTCCCTTCCTCGTACAATTCGCCGCCGCCGTAATGGTCGTTCGCCATGGTCTCTTCATGACCGTGCCCGGACATTGAGAACGGAGCTAAAGAGTCCCCAGGATCTGGTCAGGCCGTCAATCCTACGACAGCGGGCAAGATGCTTACATTCTGGCCTGTATCCGTCGACCATGCTGGGTGCTCGGGAGTTGATGAAGGAGTCACGCGAAGATCGAACGCTCATTGCTGCAGACGTCAGATCGCGCTCATGAGAGAATAGTTCAGCTCACCAGAGATCTTCTCCTTCTTGACCTCCTCGAAGAACGCCTTCTCGGATTTCATCAGGAACCTCTCGATACACAGATCTCCCTTTGAATTATCCGCCGACAGGTCCCTCAGCTTCTGTACAAAGTTCTGCGCAACCTCGCCGTCCGAATCGGTGAACTACGTCGTCAGCAAAGACTTCCTAGGTGTACTTACAGTCTCCATCGCCTTATTTAGCGGTGACGACGCCCCCTTTTCATCCACAATCGACGAGATCGAGTCAAACGATGACACTCTCGAATGGCCCGTGAACGGCCGAGCAGGCGCGCCATTCTCCAGATTAGTCCTTGGATCGAAGTAAGGGTCCGGGGCGTTCTTCCGTCCCGTTGTCTTCGCGAACTGTTTGTTCGCGGCAGCAAGGAAGTTGTCATAGGTCTGCGGTGCACCGGGGTCTCGGGAGTGAGTCGAGCCAACGACGGTCTCGCCTTGGTCCGAGCTGCCCGTGGAGGAAGGTACATCCTCATCGTCGTATCCGTGGAAGAACTTCGGTTTACCCGCAGATTTCCGCTTGTCCTCGTAGTACAAGGGCGAAGCATTGGGGTCCTCATCGTAGAATGACTCCGCTGAGTTCCGGTTGACCTGCCGCTTGTCCTTGCTGAACCTGTTGTGATACCCAGGACCAGCAGACAGTTTGTCGTTCTGCTCAAAGAAGCCATTCGCGTGTTCGCCGGTGGGAGTGGAGAGCGGGCTGGTGCCCAATTGTCGGTTATCAGGCATGGGCGATGGCGGGGCACTCGAGTCAGGCGTGGCTGATCGACCCCATTCCCCACGAGCGAGCGAGGTCGTACTGCCGTTGGCGCCGTGGGCGTAGAAGCCAGATCCATCTGCCAAGTCGTAGCCCCAAGCGTTTCCTCCAGCATGAGCTCGAGATGTCGCAATCGATCTGCGCTGGAAGTCCTCGAGCCGCTGGCGCCATTCGACGACAGGGAAACGCTGCACCGCGGATCGAGCACGCAGGATCGCTCGTTCTTCCGGTGATGACTTGAGCGCCAGCTTGATTGTCTTGGTTAGTTGCGATAACATGTGGACCGTAGCACTCGATTCAACCGGGAACCACTACGCTCTCAGCTCGAACCGCGTTTTGGTTGCTCACCCATCCAGGCATAAGACCGAGACCTCCAAGACGAGCTCCGACACCAAGAGCACCCTTTCTCCCGAACTCGACAGCGACAAGACCGAAAGGCTCGTCACGTGACGGGATTAGGGCGAAGTCCGCGCCGCTAAACAAGTACGGCGGAAGCGCTGTGAACTCGGGCTTCGAACATACGCGATCCGGGTACATCTCCATGAGCCGAGCGAGCTTTTCGGCAGCGAATCGACCGTAAAGATCGATGACGGGTCCGACACAGATGAGCTGAATCTTCGGCTTCTTGTCGAGTAGCGAAGGCATGACGTCGGCAATGAGATCCACACCCTTCTGCTTGGACCAACGTCCGACAAAGACAAAGAGATCGGCGTTCGGGTCTTGCTTGATACCAGCCCACTCCTGAGCTTGTCGCTTGAACTCCGGGCGCTTGGCCTCGGCTTCCGTGTCCACCTCGATCTTGTCTACCGCCAGCGGCTGAGCGTCAAGGGCGGCGATATCTGTGGGATCAGGGTTGGGAAGCGAGTCGATGTTCTTGAGTGTCCATAGAGCGGGATATCGCGCCCATGATCTTTTGCCGTATTTGTCCGAGACACCGGCGACACCGATACTCTTCTGGTGCAGACTGATATAACTCGCGGCCGCATGGAGCAGGTTGAACGTGTTGCCGAACTGAACGTATTTGCTGCAGACTTCCTTTGAGATGTTGAAGGCAGCGCAGACCTCCTTCATCTCGTCCTTGGTCCTGAGGGGCCAAAGACCTTGGAATTCGGCATTGTGGAGCGACAAGCAGACGGGCATGACGCGAGGTAGCAAGTACAGCGGAGCGAGCGCGCCGTGGTAATCGTTGACGTGGTAGATATCAACGATCGGGTATCGGCGGATCGTCTCAGCAATGGCCTGGTTCCACGTAGAATAAAAGATAGCTGAGCTGAGATCGTCCATGCGCTGAGGGTAAGGGTCCGACTTGGTCTGAGCGCGGAACACCGGGCTATCGAGGATGATGTAGGTGATGTTGTCCAGCTGATGCGTCTCGACCTCGATCAGGTATGGCTCACCAAAGATGATGACCTCGATAGGCTCGGCATATTCGCCCTGGGGATACTCAAGATCTTGCACCTTTGGCACGACCCAAAGAAGGTCGACATCGGTCATTGCCTTGCCCATGAGAGTCGACATCACACCAAGACCACCGATCTTGACCTTGAGCTTCCAGTCGAGAATCTCATACTCCAGTGTCGCGATGAGCACCTTTCTCCGCTTCTCGGGATCTTCCGGCCACCCAATGATCTTCTCCGGCCCCTTTGAGGGCTTCTCTGACAAGGCCAACGCGCTCTTCTCGTTCATCTCCTCCTTCTTCTCTTTGTGACCACCGACAATAGGGAAGTAGGAGGTCTCCTTGCTAGGCTTGAGACCCCACTTGTTCACCTTGATCGAGTAGAATGAGTACCTGAATGTAGCAGCCGCGGCAAAGGCCGTGATGACGGGAATCGAGACGAGCAGGGCGAACGCGATGATCGAGACATTCTCGTGACCGATTGGCTGAACGCTCCATTCGCCTGTCCGGTCGTTGACGAGGATGTTCCATGCAAGATGAGGAGCGGGCGGGACCGACATATTGAGGAAGTTGGGACTCTGGGCATTAGGTGGAAGCCGGTCAATGATACCGTCACCGTCCGTGTCGCCGTAGTAGTAGTCGTCGTACGCCCAGACATTGAGCTGGATGTACGCTGGCCAGGCCGACATGAGGGGCAAGCTCCAAGTATTGGTACTGTCCAGCTTGAAGTTAGCGAGAGCGCCGAGGTCGAATCCCCAAGTATTGAACAAGCCTCGAGCGAGGAGCTGAGGCCAGCGTCGCTGACCACCGCTGTAGTTGGAATCCGCGTGCACGAGCTGATTGCCGGAACCGGAGATCTTGCTCCAGTACTGGACCACAACATGATCTCCCTTCCACCAGTGATTGGCAAACATGGTCGCGTTCAAGGTACTCGTCGCTTCGTACTTGGCCCAACCTGACCAGGTCTGCCCGAAGTCGGCCGAATACCTGAACATATCCGCTCCAGCCGCAGAGTGGTTGACAGAGTACGTGCCACCTGAAGCGCTGAAGAGTGTGCTGCTGTAATCGGCACTGGGGAAGACCATGACGTTGTCCACGGCACCGACTCGAAGGAGGAGATGATCCGTCGATTCCGATGTCACACCCGCGGTCTGCGTGTTGACCGGCCCAATGGTGATCTCATAGACTCCATCCGCAGCGTTCTGAATCTGACCAGTCCACTGCCACTGCGAGGGGGCAACGCTGACAATGTCGGGTGCAGGGACATTATTGAGCGAGACGCAGTTGCCCGTCGACAAATTGGGCTTATTGGTGGAACTGCCGATAGAATATGACAAGGTCATAGCGTTTCGCAGACTGTCACAATCCATAGGCGTGTCGTACTCGATCGCAACATCGATGGTACCGGTCGAAGATAGCCGAGCGTCGTGGCCGGGCGTGAACTTACTCATTGTCGCTGGCTGCTGGACCCATTGGGTTTGAGGCACCAATGCCTTGTACTCGAACGGTAATAGCTTGATGGAGCCGAGACAACCGCGCCAAGGTGCCTTATTGTCGACATTGAATGCGCTGAGGGAGTCCTCCAAAGTGTATGTCTCGTAAGGATAGAGTAGATTGCGGACAGTGGTGCCGGATACGAAAGGCGACGAGATCCAGTTGCTTTGCGAGCAATCATACGAGTAGGTCTGCGTGAAATTCTCATTCTGGTAGATGAGCCATACCGGTTGGCTGATCGTGCCGTTTGCGCTGAATCCGTTGCTACCTTGCTGTTGAACTGCAGGTGCTCGAGTCACAGACCACATCCCAAGTTCAGTCTCCGTGGTATTCGAACCCGGCAGTTGGATGTAATGGGTCCAATTCCCGAGGGTAGTCAAGCTGAAGCCATTTTGAAGCGACGGGAAGTGCGAGCGGAGGTACAGCATATTACGGATGCCGCGCCTCGCCTCCGCTGTAGGGTCGAAGTGGTCGAGCGAATTCCAAGGGTCATCGCAACCGGTCAAGGCTTTATCGTAGGGCATGTTGTAGTATTGACTCGAGCCGAGCTTGTAACATCCATGCCGTTGCCATGCCTCGTTCGACACCATCGCTTGACGTCCATACAGATAATTGCTGGCCCCGTTGTCCATGATGTAGAACTCTTGTTCCTCACCGTACCACAGGAGCGGGATACCCGGCATCAGGAGATTGGTGACGAATTGACCGAGCTGTTGCCTCTGGGTACCGTTTGCCAACCCAGGCCATCGGAAGACATCCTGATTCGTGGTACCGTACATATGTCTCGGGTCGAATTCGCCCGTCTGTGAATTGATGAACTCGTTGGAGACGACCATTTCGTTCCAAGCAGTAATGAAGTTCACGTCGACGTCATAAGCCACTTGTAGATTACCGTCCATACCGAGGAAACGACAAAGGGAGCGGTAGATCGAATAGTGGAAAGCCGCTGAATCGAGTCCCGCAACACCCTCATCCCTCAGGAAATACTGGGTCTGCCCAGCTGTGAGGTTAACAGCGGCGTCGAAGCTCGGGGGCTGCAACGTCGGCGTTCGACCTCGACCGATGTAGAGGGCACCGAAAGTGTTTCCACCAGTGATTTCGCCAGGAATAAAGAAGTTGTTCTTCCCATATTCCCTAGCGCAAGCCCGTGTGGCGTTTGCCCAGAGAGCCATGAAATCGACGGTCACCTGAGTGGCCTTGTCGATACGGATACCATCAATGTCGAGAGCCTGGATCGCTAGACACGAAAACTTCTTCAACTTGGAGGCAGTGTCCGGGTTCCACTCTCGAAGCCGATCCTGTACCGAAGCGAACTTGGCCAGCTGACGTTCCCAATCGGGGCTAGCGAGAATCAGCCGTCAAAGATCCTCAACTATCGATGGACCACTCACAAAACACCGAAAGCCTCAATATCACCATACTGGTCGAACGTACTTTCGTAACAACCAGTCTTGCTCGGGTCATAGATGGTTCCGTCATCCAGCCAGAAAGTAGGGTACTGGCAAGAATCGTTGTAGGCTAAAGCCAATCAGCTCTCGGGTCATCTAGCAGGCGAATCTCGGACTATTGGTGAAGTTAAAATCCGGGTATTTATCAAAGCCCCAAGGAGCATATGAAGGCAGCTTCCACTCGACGTCGTGCTCATTCAGAGTGAAGGGAGCGGAGACGTTCAGGTAGCTGAGAGTGGCATTAGCACAGCCAAGTGCCCCCGATCGTCACACACTTTTTGAATCCAATCAAGTCCCCCATCGTCCCGACTGTGAAATCCAGGATGATGTACATGCCCCGCGTGTGCAGCGCGTCGATGAGGTCGATCCACTGCTTCATTGTACCGTAGTGCGGATCAAGCATTGTGAAATCGAGAGCGGAGTAACCTAGGGTGAATCAGATTGTGACTGCTCGCCCGGGTGGCGTAACACTCACCATCGGCCTGCCATGGCATGTTGACAAAATTGGTCCCCGCAATGTAGATCGTTTTGATCCCCATCGACTGGAGGTAATCCAATCCTCTCGGATCCATCAGACCGACTGCATCGCCGCCCGCACGTAACTGAGTCTCCTTGTAATCGTACTCATACTTGAGGCCGAAGAAGTCGTTGTTGTCCGGTGTCCCGTCGATCCACTTATCCAGCAAGATCGTATATGCCGGCAATGCCTGGGGTCTGTCAGCAAGGGTTACGGAACAGGGCTCTGATGACATACCCGCCAATTATTGGGAGATGGGGTATAGGAGGTATTGGAGCGGGTCGTGGTGTAGTCCAGAACACCGGTGGCATCTGCACGTCGATCGAGGCGAGGTGAATGCAGAAAGAGGAACAGCAAGGTTGAGGAGAATCCCGTCAGCGATCGATCACGGGTTCCGCTCAAAACGACGCACCTTGGTTCTTATTGATGTTCCAAGCGTCCAGCGTCTCCTTATAGACATGTCCCACCACCGAGAGTGCTGTGGCGAGAAGGGTTATTAGGAGCGGTAATGGTGATAAAGGGAGGCGCTCAGGCCGTCGTGGTCGCGATGGGCCGGCCCGCATGACGTGCACGACGACGATGGGGAAAGGGATATCAGAATTGTCCGTCTATTCGTATTGATACTGTTGGTTGGGAATGATTGTTGCGAAGGACCGATAAACCTCGCTGGGAGGGGAAGAGAAGGGAGGGGCCGGATGCGCGTTTATTGAACCAGTTCTCGAACCACGGGGCTTGAAAAGAGTGATGGACCCAGTCGCGTGCTGGTCCGGCGCGGTCTTCTCCCGTTGGCAATCTAGCAAACAGCAAACAGAAGACGATGGGAATAGGAAGTTCTGACGAGATGGGTGGAAATGTCTATGGAAAATGAGAGAGATGATTCAAGGTGAATGGAGTGACTGTCTGTGCTTGGACCAACCGGGAACAAATTTCAGGGTGCTCGAGCTAAAATGTGGCAGAAAATAAGAACCTGGGAACAAACGCACGCGCGACTCCCTCCACCCAATACCGCCGCACGCGAGTCCCCCTGAGCAGTTTTTCACATCACCCAGCGCGTTAGCCATCGTTCTGAAGACGGTTTTGGGCAGATGCAAACGCTTTGCTTTGGAGACTGGCAGACTGGTCATTACATGCACACTGCAATCCATCCGTATGACAAATGATTTAGTTCCGAATCGGTCATAGCTGGATCTGAATCAGGCGGATGAATGAGTTCTCAAGCGCGACTTCCCGCAACCGATTTTGCGATTTAAGGTATGAGCATCGAAGCAGAGCGCTAAAGATGAAGACAAGCAGGACCCGAGATGTAAAATGCACCAGTCCATCCAGCATGCCAAGCCCACTATGTCCTTCGCACAGGTCCCGAAACACTTCTCAAACCACCCGTACTCCTCGAAGTCCGTAAAACGCCACTTCCCTCCGGCTGTCTCCTCACCACCCTCGTCCGTGTCGAAGCTCCAAGTCCATCATCAACCGTCTTGTACGCCGCTACCTCGTCTGACAAGTCCCTGATACGATCATTCGCGGTGTTCAGCATCATGCGTGTCGACGCTAACTCCTAGATACCACTACGTTAATACCCAATTCCCTGATCGGATCAAAGCGTGATGCGCTCACCTGTTTGACCAGAGCCATTTCGCGGCGCACAGCATCAACATACGAGATCCTCTGTACCCCAGGTCCGGCGCCAATCAGTTCCGCGTTCTGCGCAGCCATCTTCTCAGCATCTTCGATCGCCAGCGCCTCACGCGACCTCAGCAGCTTGTACGATCCTAGCAGCTCATTGTAGAGCTCCTCATACCGTCTCGCGTCATCTACCGCATCCTTCAACCTATTCACGTCAGCTCGGGGCGTTGGGCGGACGAAGCGACACACGTGGCGATTTCCTCCTCCAGGGCGGTCTCAGCGGATCTCCAGCGCATTGCACCGTCGTTGGCTCGTTTGAGCGCTTCTCGATCCGTACGAGCTTTCTGCTCGACCCGACGGAGTTCGACTTTGGTCTCCTCCATTGATCGCTGGGCACCCTGTTGCGAGGTCGAGCAGTGCGTGAGATCGTTTTGAAGGTTGATGATGAGGCCGGCGCAAGGCGTGTGATTAGCCTCGAGCGCGGTATGGAGGGATTGCAGGTGGAGGTGCTGAGATCGTATTTTCGATAACTCCCCGTGGGTATTCGAGAGGGTCGAGGATGTCGCGCTAAGTGAGGAGAGCAGATCGTCGTGCCTTTCAGAAACTCCGCGCAGCTGGCGTTGTAGGTGGGAGGAGTGGAGCGCCGAGTTCGCAAGGGCGAGATCGACAAGCTGGAGGGATTGTGATCGTGATGGTGAAGCATCGAGAGATACGTTGTCGTCCACAAATGTGGGATTCACTGTCGAGCGGTCTCGCGATGCTCGCCGTTGTTCTTGAAGGTCCTCGATTATCTGCTCTGCCATTGCTCGTTGATCCTCGGATAGCTTCAGTCGCTGTCGAAGCTCCTGTCTCTCCTCCTTCGCCAATGCTACCTGCATGCCGAACCTGCTCGCTCGGTCCTCCATAGCTCGCAGACTCATCCGCGTACTCAATGCTTCCTCTTGCAGCCGCTCATACTCCGCTCGAGGCACCGAAGCATAGTACAGCTGCTGAAAGGCCCTGGCTGAGGTCTCTAGCATCTCCTGTAATCGTCCGGTTCTGGCCTCGATCATGTCCGCCTCCTTCGCCTTCTGCCGCATGGTCTCGTTCTCCGCATTCACCCGCTCCAGCTCTCGCTTCTCCTGCCCAGCCTTGCCCTTCAAGGCTTCGATCTCCCCTTTCAGCCTCAGTTTCTCAGCCTCAGCAAGGGCGTGAGACTTCCGCAAGTCAGCGATCGAGTCCGAGGCTTCAGTATGTGCTTCGAGGGATGACTGGAGCTCCTTGTTTGTAGCTCTGAGGGTATCGACCTCTGCTTGATGCTGTTCCCCCGTCAGGTCGGTTGCCGGGATATAGCGCGATATTGCAAACAGACCTTCATCTTCGACGACTGATACCTCCGCACCAGATCCTCTAGCTTCGCCTCCGACTGTTTGTCTCCGCCAGTTCGGTGATGCTGTGAGGCTGGAGCCTGTGCCGCCTCCAGCTGATTCTCCGATTAGCCATTTAGCCTCTTATCACACAGTGACATACTTCTTTCCGTAATCTTGCGATGGTCTCTTTGGCCACAGCTGCACCAAATCATCAGCTCATCCAATCGAAGATCAAGAGAACGAACCAGAATCCCGCTTGGCGGCCTCAGCCATACCTTCCGCCTCAGCCCTCCTTCTCCGCTGATCCTTCACCTCGAGCTTCGCCACTTGCATCTGTGTATCCGGATCATCTTTGGTCTTCATCTCGATCACTCTGTTCTGCCTCGTAGATGCCCCGAGAGGAGCTCGAGCAATAGCTGACATGGTTCACTGAGGGGATCTACGTTGATGACAGTCTTGGAAATGATGTCAACAAACCCCTGCAAAAGATAGTCGCGTGGTCGGCAACAGCGTGGGAGAGTTCGTCGCAAAAGTTGATGGAAACCGTCTATCAGGCATGATGGCATAAAGTCGAAACCTGTCGGACGGGATCAGTAACTCAGCTTGCGAACAATGAAAGCCAATTTCACGTTCCAGAACCTTTGCGGAACGGTGTACAGGCAGGGCAACGTCGTCTTCACTCCGGATGGCAACTCGGTGCTCTCGCCTGTCGGAAACAGGGTTTCTGTTTTCGATTTGGTCAAGTGGGTCTTTTCTAATTTTCTAAAGTCATCCCTGATCCACCACTCCCAGCAACAAGTCGAGGACCCTCCCTTTCGAAAATCGAAAAAACATTGCTTGCATAGCTCTTTCGCCCGACGGTAACGTGCTCATATCCATCGACGAAGGCAGGTACCCTTCCTCTCCACAGGACACTTCTGACGTAGCCATCAGATGGCCGTGCGCTCCTCATCCACATCCGTAAAGGCACAGTCCTCCACCACATCTCCTTCAAACGCCCCGTCTCCACCGTCGCATTCTCCCCCGACGGTCAGTATATCGCAATCTCCCATGGACCAAAGATGCAAGTATGGGTCACTCCTTCGAACATCGCTCGGGAGTTTACACCCTTCGCACTGCATAGGGAGTATACGGGGCATCACGATGAGGTTGTCAGCATACAATGGTCAAAGACTTCCCGGTGAGAAGAATTTTTCGACGATTCTAGCTTCCACGGAATCTCACGGGGCTATAGTGAGAACCCGCTGATCGCGTCATAGATATTTCATCACGACTTCGAGAGACATGACAGCCCGCTTATACACTCTGCATCCGGTTGAGGGGTTCAAGCCAAAGTCATTCGGTGGGCACCGGGACGTTGTCCTTGGTGCATACTTCTCGGAGGACGAGAAGACGGTACGTGACTTTGCATCCCGCTGACATGCTGACGAGATCATCAGATTTACACGGTATCTAGGGATGGCGCCGTCTTCGTGTGGCAGGCGAAGAAAGCTGCGACCGAAGACGACTCGGACGTCAAAATGGATATACTCGATCGCCCCTCCACCTCAGCATCCGCCATCGACCATACCGTCGCCTACACTCGGTGGGGTATCTCCGCTCGACATTACTTCAATCAACCTGGCACTAAGGTCGTCTGCGCAACGTTCCATGCCAAGGCGTCTCTTCTCATCGTTGGCTTCAACACCGGCGTTTTCGGTCTCTGGGAGATGCCGGACTTCACATCCGTCCATACCCTCTCCATTTCGAACGAGAAGATCTCATCCGTTGCCGTCAATCCTTCCGGGGAGTGGCTGGCATTCGGTGCAGCCAAGCTTGGTCAGTTGCTGGTGTGGGAATGGCAAAGCGAGAGCTATGTTCTCAAGCAGCAGGGTCATTACTACGACATGAACACCCTCGCATTCAGCCCCGACGGTCAGAACGTGGCGACCGGAGGAGAGGACGGCAAAGTCAAGCTGTGGAACGCTTCCAGCGGTTTCTGCTTCGTCACCTTTCCGGAACACACGGCATCTGTCTCGTCCGTCGAATTCGCCAAACAGGGGCAAGTGCTATTCTCCGCATCGCTCGATGGGACAGTCCGCGCCTACGATCTGATACGGTATCGAAATTTCCGGACCTTCACTTCACCGACACCAGTTCAATTTTGCTCCTTGGCGGTCGATCCATCGGGCGATGTTGTGTGCGCAGGATCGTCGGACAGCTTTGCGATCTACATGTGGTCCGTCCAGACCGGCAAGCTTCTCGATATCCTATCCGGCCATACGGCACCAGTATCTGGGCTCGCATTCTCGCCCACCGGCAATCAACTCGCCTCATCTTCTTGGGATCGGTCAATGCGTCTGTGGAGTATCTTTGGACGATCTCGTGCTTCCGAGCCGATCGCGCTTTCCTCCGAAGCGACCGCTCTCGCTTTCCGGCCGGACGGACATGAAATTTGCGCATCAACCTTCGATGGCCAACTCACCTTCATCGACGTCGCGGAGGGACAAATCACATCTGTGATTGAGGGGCGACGCGATATTTCCGGTGGAAGGCGAATCGATGATCGACTGACGGCTGCCAATAACGCCGCTAGCAAGTACTTCAACTCGGTCACGTATACTGCGGACGGCGCCTGCGTCATGGCGGGAGGCAGTAGCAAATATGTGGTGATCTACGATCGGCAAGAAGGGGTCATGGTCAAGAAGTTCCAGATCTCGGAGAATCTCTCGCTGGATGGGACGCAGGAATTGCTGGATTCGAGGAGGCTCACCGAGGCTGGACCGATTGATAGCATTGATCGAACGGGCGAGGCGTCTGATCTTGAGGATCGGCTAGACAATTCGCTGCCGGGTGCCGCGAAGGGCGATCTCAGCAAACGACGCGTTCGTCGTGACGCTCGCACAAATTGCGTGCGGATCTCAGCGACAGGCCGGAGCTGGGCAGCAGCATCCACCGAGGGACTTCTGATCTATTCTCTGGACGAGAGCACAACCTTCGATCCATTCGACCTTTCGCTCGACCTCACCCCATCAACCATACTCGAAACTCTCTCTTCGGGCAATCACCTCATCGCGCTGATCATGGCTCTCCGACTATCCGAGAAACCTCTCATCCAGCGATGCTACGAATCAGTCCCGCCTACCTCCATCCGCCTCGTCGCACGACAGATCTCGAATGTCTATGTCGAAAACCTCCTGCGATTTGTGGCGGAACATATGGAGAACTCACCACATATCGAGTTCGACTTACTCTGGGTTGGGGCGATGTTGACGTCTCACGGACGATGGTTGAAAGACAGGAAGGGCGAGATGGGGAGCGTGATGAGAGGTTTGCAGAAGGAGTTGATGGGTTTCGAGACGGGCGTGGCGAAACTGTATGTGATCGCCATCGCAAGTATTGACAAATCCGGTTCGGTGCACTGAGACATCGCGGTGTATAGGTGCGACGCCAACTCGTTTGCGCTGGAGTACATCATCTCGCAGGCAGATCGGGCAGTGGGAGGCGCGGACGGACATCTGGAAATGAATGGGGCTGTTGAGATCGAGGCATAGCAGTCGCCGATGCATATTCATTTCCGCCCTTGGCCTGTTCCGAGTCCCCTCTATCTTACAGCTGTGTTTTCGACATCGTCTCAAGAACATCCACATACAACTCCGATGTCACTTCTCTGCATTCCGCTATTCCACCCCGTGGTCAGTCCCACGCCGTGCTCGACAACATAATGTCAACTTGTACCAAACACAGGACCAGAAACCGGGGAAATCCACCGTGGTCTCCCAATTGTGGCACGCTTTCCCTTTGTCTCTGTAGACCTCGCGCTGAACCTTGTTCATCTTGTCATAAATATACCATCCCGTGCCAAAGGTCACAACTAACGATTCACCAATCATCAGTGTGCTCGCGGCATTGATGGTGAATAGAAGAACCACTTACCAAAACCGACCGCTAGGAGTGAATCCGATATGATCTTGCTCTTGGGGGAAGTGTCCTGGGCTGCAAAAATGACACCAAGGTATACAATGACAAGCTAATCCAACAATCAAGGTCATATTACCCATGAGCAATTCACTTGCGAGATGGGTCACACACCTGCTTGGGCAGCGTGAGGATGCATGCGGCAGCAAAAGCCCAAAAGCTTGTGCCAGCGGATGCAAAGATCATGGCTGAAACGATTTAGAGCATGTACCATACAGGTTGAAGTACTTGCTGGTGAAATGCCTGCATGGTTGTCAGCAAAGAGATGTGATCTGGTTCAATGAGGACATACCCTGGAATTGCGCTCATTCTTGCAACAAACATGATGAAGAATCCTCCGGTCCGCACAATCTGACCCATGCAAGCATGTGAGAATTTGTTACGCTCTTGTACCTCACACCATTCCCGGACCAGGTACTTGAAGGTGAAGAAATTGGCAACCTATCAGCCACCAATAAGGATCACTCTCGAAATGTTGGAAATGGAGCCATTGTATTCACCTCTCCAAGAAAAGTCCCTGTAAACATTGGGCAACATCCAGAAATTGCGGCAGAAAGCACTCACCTGCTGCTACAATGGCCATGCCTGACCAGAGACCCCAGACTGCCCCAATCAAGATGATCACAACCTGAGTACCACTATCAGCACACGATGGCTGCTAGGGGCTTACCTCATGGCCAAAGAGAGGTGGAAATGAGAGGATAACAAGACAACTAAGACGGTGTCAGCCTTCCCACAGGTAGCATTTGGATTGCATGCCAATGGGTATCACGAATCCTGCTTTGAACCTGATGAGAGTGTTAGCTGGGAAATACAATACCCCAAGATGATTTACGATTTCATCCAGTTAGCGATGGGTGTAAGCCAGTTGATGATCTACAGAAAGCATCAACAATATTTTGTCTTCATGGCTGGCTGTGGTTGAAACTGTCACAAATACATGAAATGAAGTAAAGCTGACCTTGACGTGATACAACGTCATCAGGACCACCACAGCCAGAACGAGAACCAGTAAAATGTACCAGTCTGAGATCAGGCACATCAATAAACTTCAGGGATATTTTACGGTAAGACTTTACACCAATACTTCATCGTGGATTCCTTCCAAGTCTTCCACCTCACCAGGCCGCGCCAGCTGAATTTTTGTTTCTTGATGAATTCATCCTCTTTGTCCATTTGATGGTGGTTGTAATGCTGTGGATAAGATACATCGTTCCTTTCCTTTGGGTACAAGCTTCCATTGGTCACAGACAGATCTTCAAGCTCATACTTTGATGGCTTGGGTTGGCTGCGTAGTATATTCATCTAGAAAGCCAGTTACAGGATAGACGAACAGAGGAGAGCTGAAATGGACAGTCTATATGAGCTGTGGAGATCTAGATTGCAAGACCTCCTTCCACTTACCCCTTGCAGGGGGTGCCAAAGGATCTGCTTGATACATGTTCAGACTCCATTCATGAGTCTGGTCTGGTGATTTTTTGTGAGTCTCCACTGACCATGCTTGGGATGAATTGACAGAAAATGGAGAAATTAGTAAACATCATCAAGCACAAGGGAACAGCCATAGTTTGTTAGGTTTGAGACGCGAAATTTGGCCTGCCTGTCATGCCTTGTTTTATAGTGAGCCCGTGACGAAGGCACTTCGGACTACAAAGGGTAGCCTCTCGCAAGTTCCGCGAACAAGGAACGCACAGCAGACCAAGGCAGCCCAAAGGCACTTGAGATTCCCCGATGATCCCCCAAAAACTGCGGAACCAGCTTTGTCCAACACGCGGACCTGGCGGAATCTAGCATGATCTAGTAGAAAGAGCTCGGGCGGGACATGCGAGATATGACCAGTGTTTGGGAAAGGCCGAGGGAGAAGGACGAAGTTCCGCGAGGTTCCCGCAGGTTCGCCAAGGTTACTGGAGATGTATGAGTAGAGGGTCCCGCTCATAGGCTCCGAGTATCATTCTTGTCACCCCGTAGTCCTTATTCATACCGTGCCATTATCCCTATCTGTGCTGAGCTCCACAGACAACGTCATGTCGGGGACTTGACTCCTATATAGTTGGAGGAATATCCCGGGATCGGGACTTCCTATTGATGCTTTTTAGCTTTGCGGTTAGTGTGAACTACGCCTTTCCGTACATGACAGACAACTCTTGTTATCGCGCTACACCCACCAACAATCGGTCAAGCTACGGACGCTGTCACGAATGCTGTCACGGATGACGGATCGGATCAGGGGCTCCCACAGACTAGACCTGGAACACACTGGAGTGTGTCACATCGCATTACAGGCCTATCTTCGGTGATGTTCGGCGATGTTCGGCGATATTATCCGAGCTTCAATTCACGATCGTGCCTCGAGTTACCTAGATCAGTTTCGAGATATCTCGTCTTGACAAGCGTAAGTGAGAACCACGTCATATAGTCGGCGGGTGCGAGCGCTTGACGGTCCGTGACAGCTTTGGTGTTTAGGCCATGAGATCTTGTGGATTGTGCCCATGTGTGTCGGACAGTGGACATTGCCATGAATTGACACTTCCCTTCAGTCTGAAGTGTTGTCACGATGCTCCGATCCGTCTCCGATCAAGTAGCCCGATCACACAACGAACAGACAGGGAGATACTCAACGAGGACGTCGAGAATCGACTAAGTCGTCAAAACAGGCGGGACGTGGGTCTAAGCGACAAATGTGTCACGATCGTGAATTGAAGCTCGGAGGGTCATCCGGCGGAGGGCCCCTCCCACGGATGCGGTAGAGCTCGTCCTTCAGGGCGTCATCCCGAACACCGCCATAATCTCCGAACACCGCCAGAACACCGCCAGAACATCGCCGAACACCATAAGACCGCCATAACATTGCCGAACACCGCCATAACATCGCCGAACACCGCCCTAACACCGCCATAACATCGCCGAACACCCGAACATCGCCGCCATCACCGAAGATAGGCCTGGAAGACGGTGTATAAAAGGGATGGACTTGAGAGTCGGGGAGAACCAGCGATTCGAGATTGTAAAAGTCACTAAAAGTCACAGTCGTTACCTAGCCTACTCATAGCCTCTGCATCTCTAGCCCACGCTACTCGACCGGCACTTAACTCGGCTACACCCACGCGTGTCCTCGAGTTATTCCAGCCAAGTTCGACCACGGTAGTCCAACTTTGCCGAAGCTCAGACGACCGTCGCCGATTCTAGGAGCTGAGCGTCGGGCCTATTTGCTGGTCGACGTAGCACCGTGACAGCCTTAGGTTGGGGCCATAGATTTGCGGGTCCGGAGATTTGCTGGCGCTGTTGTACTATAATTGTCTATGCTCGCCCGAAGGAGGAACCACATTCACATCCTGGATTGAAGACTCACACAAATGTTTCCTGTTAACCCCTTCTCCACACGTACTCAGTATGGCCAGCTTCTGATGCTTTCGGAAATCTGGGGTGGTCGTCAAGATACCATTTATCATGATCTGCATAATTTTTCGAGTTTTCATCATATCTACATCCACACCAGGTACTCAAGGGGACCTACCTGCTGCTCTACCTGTGGCGAGAAGTCTTTCCAGTCCTCCTTGCCTGACCGCCTCGGTCTGGAATCTTGGAGCTTGATACCTTGGAGCGTCTTGACTTTGAGCTTGAGTTCTCGGAGGAAGCTGCAGGAAGGGCAAGGTTGATCTGTTGCCCGATCCAGTGTGTATCCTTCTCATTCTGTCATAACATCTTCCAGGCATCCTGTGTAGGCAGTACTGGGACGTTTTGGATTGTCTCGGATTGTCCTTTCTGTGGCGGTGGAAATCTCTTCTGGAAGTACAAGCCTGTGCCTTCGACCTGACTTGAGGTCCTCCAGAACTCGGTTCTTCTCTTTCCAGAATGAATGAGTGTCTGTCCGACCCTTGTGCTTGACTGAGTCCTGATCTTCGACGATAGTTGGCATACTGGTGGCTTGAGTTGCCATTGTACAAAACAAGCTGGATAGGGCAAGCTCAGAAGGCATCTAAGCTTTAAAGATGATATATATCTAATCCAGTGGCTCTTGGCTGCACTACCTTCTTCCCGCCTGAAGTCCCCATGACCGGTGGAAGGCCATTAGTAGTAGCAGAACTGCATCCTTTTTGATCAGGAATCCGTCCTTTGTCGTCGAAATCCGCTGATCATTTACTTGAAGAAAAACAGGAGGCCCAAAGTTGACAGAATCGTTCTCACATGCGAAGCTGCTCTCTTGAAAGGTCTAACGTCTCATCAACACACGCTTGTGATGCTATGAGATACTTTTTGCCGCATTTTCCAATCCGTGCATACAACCCTAAGATCCTTCTTCATGAAATCTCCGTCATACTTAGATCATCCATTATTCCACCACGCTCTATCGCGGACCCGAAGGTCTCGGACCTCTCGGCGCGTCCGGCAATTTTCTCCCCGCCGCGCGTCCTCCCGATCCCGACGAGTCCGACGCCGCGCTCCTCGGTTGTTCCTCGACGCGATGCACAGGGCGTTCATCCTCGTCATCACTTCTCACTAGCGCCGCTCGCTCCTCGTTCTCCATATCCCGCTCCTCTTTGGGTAAGTGCGGATAATCTCTAGTGCCTCTATGTGCGCCGCCGCGGACTTCACTATCCCGCCGTTCGGGATGAGAGTGGAAGAGATTGGAGAGGGTTTGGATAGGACCCGACCCAGTGGAGGTGCTCGAACCGCGGGAATTTTGGGTATCAAGCCGCGGTCGAAAATCGATCGGAGATTGTCGGTATGGGTCGGGGAAGTATGATGCCCTTTCACCGTGCCCGGAAACAGTTGTCATTGCGTCAGCTGCATCTTCTTCCGACTCCTCCATGACCGGTGGGTATGACGATCCACTCGAGACTTGACGAGTCGCCAAGAATGGCGCGGATCGGCCCGAGCCAGAGTTCGAGGATGTCAGTAAGGGTGCGGGAGAGGGGTGAGGGCGGGAAGTGTGGGTCGCATCGTGATCCCCTCCGTAACCGTATTGGTGGACGACATCGGCCTCCTCAAACTGAGTAGTCCGAGTCAGTACGGTCCATCCCAGTGTCAAGATAAGCACACCTTGAGGTGAGACTTCGATCGCTTGGGTCCGGGGAAGTCGCCGTGCTGGAAGCCGCCGTCGGGCCCTATTGGGCTCTTTCCAGAGTGCAAAGAGATCTGGTCCATCGCATCGGCAGGCATCGGCACATCGGACACTGAAGTGGCACCATCAGAAGAAGGTCGTCACTCGGAAGATGCACGACGCACACTGAAATCTCTGCAGCTGGGGCAGACCGTGTGTTGACAGATTTCCCTCCGAGTCATAGGGGTGTCCTCTCTTCCCGTTGAACGACGAAGCACTCGACATCCTCCTCGACACCGATCTAGCCCGAATGATACTTCCCACCGCTCCAAAGCCGCCTCTCAAAGCATCCATTCCCGGGTCCTCCAACGCGGAGACCTCGCCCTTCTCAGCATCCTCGGTACCATGCTGTGCCGCCTCGAACAGCATCGTGCTCTTCCGATCGAGTCCCGTGAGCTGTTTCGGGTCGACCTTGGACATCTGGAGCAGGGTGATGCCAAGACAGATGACGAGGAAGCCGAGAACCATTGTGATAAGCGTGACGGCGGAGGCTTTCAGGCCTTGGTAGAGGATGAAGCTGCTGAAGCGTTAGGAAATCTCGAAGAAAAGCAGGAATAAACCCTCCTCGAAATCAATGTTGCAGAGCTAAAATAGCAGAAGTACACTGGGACAACCATGGAGGTGCTGACAACCCAACATCAGCAATGAGCAATACGAGGAGGAACAATAGTCGCACTTGAATAGCTCCAAAGCCTTATTCAGGTAATTGATTCTACCCAAGTGATGAGCGCGAGGATGACCCAGGAGAGGTCCGGCTTACTCGATGAGGAGGGTGATGACGACGAAGATGAAGAGAAACCAGAAGAACCAGTTCTTCACCTGGTTATCTCTGCCGACCGGTCAGCTTTCACCCTATCAGCTAAGTACAACTCACCCTTGTATACTGGTGACGATGCTCGCCCCCAATCCCTGGGTACAGCTCACACTGATCCCGCCGACCAATGAGCAGATCGAGATGTACGGCATCATATTCTTCTTCCCGTACTTTGGGGCGACGAAGAAGACGATGATGAGGCTGGCCGCGATGAGGAGGCTACCCCAGACGAGGAAGCCGACGGAGAGGAAGAGGTGCTTGAACGCGTTGATCGTGGTTACGGATTGTTCTTGCGGGGCATTGAGGGCGAGGATGGTGGCGCCGATGATGCAGAGGATGCAGCCGATCCAGCCCTGCGAGTCGGTCAGTCCGGGCATAGCTTGAAGAAAGAGTAGGGTATTGAGAGGTGCTCACGAAGAAGGTGAGGGACTCTTTGAGGAAGAAGTGCGAGAGGATCGCGCAGATGACGACGGAGAGCGCGCCCATCGGAGTGACGAGGATGGCTTCGGTGAAAGCGCTGGACTAGACTGTCAGCTTTGTGAATATGTCTCCTGTGCACAACAGCAGACCCGGAAGATACGTAAGAAGGTGACACTCACTATGCCACGAAATTCAGGATCTCTCCGATGACCATCAACATCATCCCTACCCCGAACATCAGCTGCATTCCCCTTTCAGAGGCGTGAGACCCACCAGTCCACCACAACCAGCTCTTGAGATACCCATGTCCCTCCCCAGCGCTATTCCCATGTTTCGCAGTAGACGCCAACAATCCCTTCTTCTTTACCACGAAACTGCCGATTCCGTCAGCTCTCCCAACCTTTCTCAGCGGAAGGGGTAGAGTCTCACCTAGTCCCGATAAAGACTCCACTTCCGACCGCCAAACAGATCCCGACGATCTTGAATGCGGGATTGGCATGTCCGTCCACCAGTCCCACTGCAGAAGTACTAGCGCTCGCACTGGCAGATGTTGTGGATGACATTTCGATCGTCGAAGAGCAAAGTCGAGGCTCAAGGATGCCAAGAAATATCGGACCACGCGGCGAGGATCAACAAACTCCGCCAGACAAAAGGTCGGCCTCGGTCGAAGCGATTATCGCAGCTCCTTGATCGTCCGCAGTATGAGGTCACACAAAAGACGATCCCGATCCTTCAAAACCCGGCCTTTGAGCCGTGCGGCCTCGAACGGACGAGGGGATGCTGTCAGGTGTTCAAGCCGAGAAGAAGGAATGTGACCCTCGATCCAACGCCAAAGGGAGGCCGGAAAATGTGGAATGACGATCCTTGAACGAGATCTCATTTGTCTTTTTCAAACCAACACCGCCTCTGTCGGACGGAAGAAAAGGCACGCGCGACGCCAGGAGATTTCGACGCCTATTTTTTCGTGGGCGGCTTTTCTGGTTAGCCGGATTGTCCCATTCAACGCGACTACGAAATCAACGTCCTCCTTTCGAAGTCAGTTGAGGGAGACGACAATATGGCAGCTCTCGGACCAATCAGACGGGCAGCCGTCATCGGCGCCGGCCAAATGGGCCTTGGCATCGCGTCAGTCCTATCTCCTATCAATTTAGCTCCCGAGACCAGCTGATGAGCGCAGGTATGTGACAGCTCTCCACGCTCGAGTCCCCTTGACCATCCACGACCCCTCCCCATCCGTACTCTCCTCAGCTCTCTCTCGGCTTGACGGGCTCTTGGCCCGAGATGTGGCGAAGAATCGGATTACGAAAGATGAAGGACAAGCAGCTCGGGAGCGGGTTAGAGGCTCGCAGGGGGATGGGACGAGCGGGGAGACCTTGAACCAGGACGTCGACCTCATCATCGAGGTGAGCGGGGTCTTCCAGCTGGTTGTCGTTTTGAGCAAGGAGGTGTAGGCAATACCGGAGAACCCTGAACTCAAGACCGGCCTGTTTAAGCGATTAGGAGCGATCCTCCCACCTACGACAGTGCTGGGGAGTAATACCAGCTCGATATCGCTCACCCGTCTAGCGTCGGCTGCTGGGCTGGCTGGCGCTGAGAGTGCGGCGAGAGTCGTTGGGTTCGTTCCCTCCACCATACATCAATCCCGCTGATATGGCCTAGAATACATTACTTCTACCCCGTACCCCAGATGTAGGCGTCCTTCGCTAGCTGAAGAGGTACAGAGCTGAGGGGAGCAGGAAACTAGTCGAAATCATTCCCGCTCTCCAAACCTCGCCAGAGATCATCGAGCGCGCCAAAGCCTTCGGTCGAGCCTGCAAGAAAGGTTTGTCCGCCTTGTTGCACCCCCAAGCAAAGTCTTACGGGATACATAGAGGTGGTAACCTCGACCGACTCCCCCGGGTTCATCGCCAACGCCATCCTCATGCCCATGCTCAACGAGGCTATCATGGTAGTCGAGAAGGTCTGTCTTAGGCCATTCCCATTGCCATCCCTACCTCTGGATATATGTCATGACCGGACCTGACGTTGTGACAGGGTATAGCTACTGCGGAGGACATAGATACGACCTTCCGACTCGGCATGGGTCACCCGATGGGCCCTTTAGCTCTCGCCGACCTCATCGGACTAGACACATGTCTCTCGATCCAGCGAGTTCTATTCAACGAGACGGGGGATACGAAGTATCGTCCCGCAGGACTGTTGGTTAGGATGGTCGATGCCGGGTGGTATGGCAAGAAGGTCGGGAAGGGCTTTTACGACTACCCGGAGGAGAAGAGATAGCGTGTACGTCTGCATTGCATCTCTTCGGTATCGGACTGATGTTCGCAGGCATACCATCATGACCACTTGCCAGTTGCGAGGCCGAACGTCTCGCCTGGTTCTAGGTGGAGAGCTGCGGCTGCTGACCCGCCCTGCCCGTCTAGCGTGTTGGTGTAGACTGTGTTGCCCCACCAACTCTGCACTCCTTCGCCGACTGCGATCACTTATCAGCGCGATCTTTGCGTGATGGTCTGCTCACTTTGCCCGTTCTTCGGCAGCTGAAGGCCTATGCGAAATCAAAGGAGACGCGGGGTGTGCGACGGAGCTTACAGAAAAATATGACGATCGCGCAGAGAGCGTACCCGCAAGTCCAAGCTGCTGAGAGGACGTAGTTGCTGCTCGACTCAGCAGATCCCATACTCCACCAGGGCGGGATACTTACTATCTTGACCACCAAGCAGGACGTTTTCGGCGGACGTAATACTGAAAGACCCAGCCGGCCATACAGAAGCTGCGTTACCATACCTATCATCAATACCTTTCCGACTGAACAGCGTGAGATGGAACGAGCGCACCTGATAAAGTTGATCGGCAAATACGGCGGCAACAGACTAACGCAGCTAAACACCACCGGCCAACAAACGTATTTCCAGCCCGACATCGGCCACCTACGTGCGAGGAACCACGTGATGATCGGCAATACCGCGCCGAGGGGGAAGAACCATAAGAGTGGGGAGTAGAGGGATCCGGGTGAGAAGAGGCGGTGGGGTCCGAGGAGGCCGAAGATGACTGAGCTGGAGAGGAAGGTTCGCGTCGAAGGACACCACCTATCGTGTCCCTATCAGTCTCACTATTGGAAGTGGGGAAGCAAGCGGTAGAGAGAAGGAGGGAATTACCATGTTAGGGAAGAGGCGTCGCAGATTCCATCGACGTGCTTGAATAGCCAATCCTGGACGAGTAGCTGAGTTATCGAGCCGACAGCTCCGCCAACGAGTTGCCCAAAGAAGACGGTGCGCGGTGGGAGGTGCATGTAGTGGGCCAGCTTTTGGTCTTGGACGAATCCTAAGGCTTGAGTGGTGGAAATGTACCCTGGTTCCCCAGCGATCAATCAGACATAGGTGGGCGAGGACGAATAGATACCGTATGTCTGTTTCTCGTCAGCTGTTTGCCACTCAGGTGAGTAGGATAGATGCACCTTGAAGATCATCATGGCGACTGGCTTTTCGGGGACGGCGAAGCCGACGATCATCTCCGTCTATCTCTCATCAGGGCTCCATCTCGGTGAATGCATTGACGTACGACCACGTTAATCCCAACTCCCCAGTTGGTCATAGCCTGTATCAGTCCGACCGGAAGGACCAAGACACCCGCCACGCCAGTAGCGACGAACAAAGCCCACACGGGGAGTTCGGTCGGGGACGCGCGGATAGCGGCGATCGACATACCGATGGTCAGGAGGAAGAGGAGAGCGTACCACGATGATGGGACTGGGCGGTATCGTGCCATGAGGCGGGTGTGCACGTCGTCGTCGGCATCGTGTTTCGTCTTGGCGGAAGGGCGCGCGCGTGACCATACTGCATCGATGGATTAGCGGAGAGAGAGGCTAGGGGACGAAAGACGGACTGAAGTGGCGAAAGAAAAGGATGCAGTGGACGATCGTGGCTGTCACCCTATTTCGCGTCGGTGCGGATTACCGTAAGCAAGGACGGACTGACGCAGCGAAGTTGAGACCGTAGCTCAAAGCAAACGACTGAGCTCTCGTCAGTAATACTCCGGAGAAGCGGGAATTCAACGCACAATTGGCATGTACACAGGGGAGTACGCCTCGTAGGCCAACACATCAAGCGTCTTCTCCGACGTCAGTATACGAGTGTTCTTATAGCTTTCCGCGCTATCTCATATCCTGTCAGTCACCATCTGTGACCGCTTCAGGGTGGGACCGACGCGTTGTCGAAGATATGTGCCGACGAGAACGGTAGGTATTTGGCGAAGAACACGTTGGAATAGTACAATCCCGGTGCGAGGATCCAGACGAACTGCTCTACATCAGCCCATCACTATACCCAACACAAAAGGCGAAGCGAACGAAGACGAAGCCGCCGAGAATGTTGGCTGTGGTCCACCAAGGTGTTGCGAGCGGGTTGGCGAAGCTCGCGACCATTCCCCAGTCGAAGGTCAAGAGGGAAAGACCGGCTCCGGATTGGTAGCCGAAAAGCAGGTTCACCTGTCATCCATCAGTGCGTGATCACCACATGATGTCGACGGACGACTTGATTGTTCGGCTTGATCCAGGTCACCCAATCGAACTGTCCCGCACTTGAGTACTGCGCGCGGACGAGGAAGGCGACTGACGGCGCTGAGCGCTGTGAAGAGGTAGGCAGGCAAGAATGACCAGGCGAACATCCCGATCGCTTGGACGTAGAAGAAGGTTTGTCTCGCTTTACAGCTTGTCCGCGCCTCGCTCGGTCCAGATCGGGGGTGTAGAGTATTGAAAACTGTATTGATCAGCGAATGGCAATACTGCTCGTCAGGCGAGACTGACGAGCAGTATTGACGAGTGTACTTGGCCAAATCATGGAGGCTGGGCGGACTAGGAATCGGTGCAGGTATCCTGCGAACGAGAAGCCAAGGAGCTGGGTCGACATCACCCTGTCCCGCTCATCAGCGTGACCAAACGAGAGTGGGTGGGAGCGGACAAAAGGAACTGATATCCCCATCCCCATTCCTGCCCGTAAAAGAACCTCTGGACGGCGATCAAATTCGTCGCGTAGGCTGTACCAGCTGAGACGTTCGCCATGATGTACACCTACTCAATTCAGCTCGGCCACAATCTGACAATAAAGGCTCACCAGAGTGTGCTCTTTAGGATTCCATTCTCCACGCCAAGGAAGTCGCCCCAGGGCTAGACCCAGCGGATGCGCAAGGAGTTGCGCGACGATACCCTGCACCTGGACGCTAGGGTACCGGTAGAAGAAGAACTGGTTGACACCGGGAAGAAGGACAGAGAAGATGAGACCAAGGGCCCAGGCGCGGGGCGTCGACGTCGGGTCGGGAATATCGGTGGAGTGTACCGACGTGCGGACTTCGGGGTAGCGGGAGTCGTCCTCGGGTGCGGACGAGGACTGGGCCGGCAAAGTGGACGAGTAAGGGCCCGGATTGGTTCGCGAATCTTGATCGAGGACAGGGAGATTGGGGTCCCAGAGGTTCCTATATCGCGTCAGCCTTTGTACCTGGATTGAGGATGGGACGGACTGCGGGACTGGATCTCCAGGGAGAGTCTCGGCCTCCAGGTGCGGTACTGGACGAGTCTTGATTCCCTCCACGCTCTCCATCTCCCGATCTTGCGTACTCGTCTCGTTGCTGACTTGAGACGACTCAAGCGCGCTACCGGAAACCTGGGACATTGTTGAGAAAGTCACAGAAGGTGGAAAGGTACAGGTTGAGGGAGAAAGGAAACAGTAGATTCAGAAACGAACAGGACACGGGCGTGTGACCGACCATCAGTCAGTGAAATGAGGAGAAGTGGGATCGCCGGACCTCACTTTGCGTGAGCTGCTGTGTCAAAGTTGGCCTTCCCTCCAAAGTAGGGATCTGTGATGAGAGAAGGTTTGGAGACAGCTTGGATTGTGTTCTTTGGGTCGGCTGAAGGAAAGGGTGTGGCCTTTGCACCGGAAATTGGTGTTTGAAAGGCATAAAGGAAGAGGATCGGCGAGGGTCAGATGATAACGCATCAGACCGCCTTGTAAGGACATTTAAGATCTCAAAAGTCGATGCAGATGGCATCCTTCGACCCCTGAAAAGTTCTACGCTGTCGTCGCTCGAAGGAGCCTCCAGACGATCCCCGGCGGCAGTAGTCTTTACTTGTGTGTACGGCGATCGGGCGATCCGGGTGGGGGGGGGGGGGTCCGGTGAAGACCGAAGGTCAGCTGGAATCGCCATGTGGGATCCCCACTACCATGACGCTGACAAAGCCAGTTGATCGGCAACTTCACTTTCTCTTTCCTTTGTCGACCACCGTAGCTCTCCTTCCTGCCAGATCCAACAAGGGGTGAAATCCCGTCCAATGGGGTCCGATCGCGACTTGCCCGACTTTTCTTCAGAATAATTGCTCCTTTTAGACCACATAATCGCATCCATCGAAAATCGAGATCCTCCGCTCTCATCATCCATCATCATGTCCGCTCCACCTCACTCCAGCAGTGATCACCTTCACCCGATCCCCTCTCACCTCCGTCCTCCGGTCTCTCGGCAACATTCCAACATCTCCACCCATTCCAACGCGTCAGTGTCCTCCAAGCGGCCGCATGCTCAGCACCGAGACTTCGTTGCAACCATGGGCGGAGTGAGCGGTCTCGTCGGCGGGGAGGGCGGTGGTGAAGATATGATAGCGAATCACTGGATGTTCGATGAGGCCGAGGATGAGGCCGAAGCTGAGGAAGCGGCATCGAGAGCTCTTCCACGATCCCATTCCCCATCGCCTGATCCCACTTCGGACGAAGGCCACGAGATGGACTTGGATAATCTGCGGGATGGCTCGATCTCGCGTCGACCTGCCTGGCGACGACCGAGCCCAAAGTGGATATACCCGTTCATCATCGGGGCGACCTTATCTATGGGGATGGGTATGGCGCCGAGGAGCGAGCTTTTCATCAGCCTCGCTTGTCTGGCGCACCCACCTCAGCAGCCCAGCAGATACGACATGACGCTCGCCTCAATGGTATCTGACATATGGAAGGGCGACCCGGGGTTTTCCATTGGGCAGGACTCAATTACCATCAACGCGACTCGTCCCATGGAACCGATACCTCGTGTACCGATCTCCGCCTCGGATGAATGGTTTTACAAGCTTCAACGCGAGATCTACGAGTACAAGCTATCTCACCATCAGATCCAGAGCTCTCCATCGTCACCCGCACCTTCCACGTCTCACGTGCTTCCGTCCGCTCCGCTACCCTATCCCACCTCGCCAGCGGATGATCCGATGCCACCGACCGACTCGCCTCCAGTCGAGGAGGAACCAAAGCCGGACCCTGGGAGGGAGGCAGACAAGGTGCCATATCACGAGATCGACCCGGCGCAGTGCAAGAAGGACCCCAAAGTCCAGGCTGCGGCTGCCCAGCTGACTATGAGTCAGTCGTTGCCCGTTGGTATCAGAGACAAACTGATATCCTAGCAGTCATGACCCTCGCTATGGGTGTCCTGTCTGCCCTCACTACCGGGTACTGGGGCCAGTTGTCCGACCGCGTCGGTCGAACGAAGATCATGGCGGTGGTCGAAACCGGTCTCCTGCTCAAGTGCGTAGACTTCGTCTCTTGTCCCGCCCAATCCTGATATCTTCACCATCGCAGCGAAGTATGCTTCATCCTTGTCGCAACATTCCCATACCGCGCGCCCGGCGGGTATCGAGCTCTACTTATCGGCCCGACTATCGACGGCCTCCTCGGCGGTTTCGCGACCATTTTAGCTACGATCCACGCCTATATGTCAGATGTCACTCCCGATGGATCGCGTGCGACTGTTTTCGCAAGGCTCGGCGGTATCATGATGATCGGATTCGCTTGTGGTCCCGTTCTCGGTAGTATGATCATTCGTTGGACCGGTGACATGTTCGTCGTGCCCGCATCGAGATCTACGCCGTGAGCTGACGATATCTTTAGAATGTTCCCGTTCTACACCAATGTCATCGTACATTTCATTTTCATCGCGTTCATGCTATTCCTCCTCCCCGAATCGCTGTCCTCCGAAGCTCGCGCCATTCTGTCGAAGAATGCTCAGCTATCTCGCGAAGCTGCCATCCGAAGGGACACGGCCGAGCGAGAATGGGAGAACGAGACTCCCGCTGTGGAGATCAGCGATCCACTCCTGTCCGGTCCGAACATGGGCTGTCGAGTCTCAACCGCGGGTCCTTCGAAATCGCGCAAAAGGGCTTTCGGAAATGCGATGCGTCTCGGCAGGAGGACATTCAAGTTCCTTGAACCGCTTGCGATCTTCTTACCTCGGGAACGGGATGACGGGGTTGGCAAGGATTGGACAATGTGTTTGATGGGCTGTACGATGGTCAGCCTCTCGATGATGATGGTGAGTACATTCCGTATTCTTTACGCGAGAAAGCTGACGAGATACAGGGTATCATGCAGACGAAGACACAATTTACATTCTTCGCTTATGGGTGGACCTCCGCTCAGGTCAGTCCCCCTTCCATATGGCTGCAGGTCTTGGCTGATGAGCTGCAGCTCGGGCCCTACATGTCTCTAATGGGATTCTCACGCGCTTTCACACTCCTCGTCTTTGTCCCGAGTGAGTGGAGACCAAACCTGCTGAAAAAAAGTGCTGATCTGCCCAGTCATCATGCACTACGTGAAACCGATGTACGACGAGCCCATCCCGACACCACTCCTCGCTCAAACCGAATCATCCAGTTCTTCCCCTCCCCCTGCCGCCCCGACACCAGCCAGACGATCCTCGAAACTCGACCTGCTGACCATGCGGATCTGCCTACTCATCGAGTCGACCGGATTCGCCATCCTGGCCCTCAACGTCTCCTCTACAAACTTCGTTATCGTCTCCGCATTCCTCAGCCTCGGAACCGCGAGCTCCCCAGCTTTCAACTCACTCGCCCTCTCCCTCCTCCCATCCTCTCGCGAAGCAGGCCGCCTCTTTGGTGGGCTAGCAGTCATTCACGCTCTCGCCGGGACCCTGATCTCGCCTCTACTCTTCGGCACGCTTTTCGCCGCCACCGTCGGCACCTATGCACCGACGGTGTTTGCTTTGGCGTCGACTTTGCTCTTTATTGCGCTTGTTTTCGTCATGTGTGTACGGTTGCCGGAGGACGGGTCGGCGAGGACTGCGGAGAGGGGACGGAGTAGGAATGTGAAGAGGGTGAAGAGCAGTGGTGCGGGAGATGGGGTCGGTGGCAAGTGAGGAGTGTGTACATTACGACGATATAGATTATAATGCACGATCTTTCCATATCACCTGCGAACATGTCCTTGTCATCACCGCACGGGGCAGGTGCCACACCGAGTGCGGCCCTTTGTTCGATCGGGTCAACATTCCTCGGTGCCAAGGAAGATGGCGCCTTCGTCTCGTCTCGACAATAGGAATGGCTGTGGCGATACAATTGAAAGGATTGAAGGGTTCCCGATTCAGATGCCCGCGCCTCTGCCGTCTTCTACACAGCAGGAATATAAGTGGCGGTGTGAATGACAGGAATCAGGGGTTCTCGAACCAGAAGCTCGCCCCTCTGTCTTCTACACAGCAGCAATATAAACGGCGGTGCAAGTGAAAGGAATTAGGGGTTTCCCGAATCAGTAGCAAAGCCCCGTCAAGCAGGTCATCGGAGGAAGCCTCTGGCACCTCCGAAAGGAGGGTCTTTCACGGCGTGATAGTGCAGAAGAAGAGCCTTCCGCGGCTTGAAAATCGAGCGCAGGCTGGAAGGCCGGACGCAAGGGATAAATAAGCGCGATCATCCCTCGTTTCTTTTACCACATTCCGTTACACATCCCACCACACTACACCACACTACACCACACTACACCACACTACACCACACTACACCACACTACACCACACTACACCACACTACACCACACTACACCACACTACACCACACTACACCACACTACACCACAATATTAATCAAGAGACACTCCACGGCACTGTCACGCCGGGAGAGTCGCAGGCTGCTCCCATAGTTGCAATGCAGATGCTATCAGGTACCCGCGAGGGATGGTCAGAACGGATGACGGGTTGTACAGAATTGATTGAGACTGCGGCTAGATCAGGGGAGTTCATGCATCGCTTTTCTACCCACTTGTAACAGGTCAAAAGTGGGAGGTTCTACCAAACTGAGAAGCGGTCAATATTCAGCAATCAGCCTGAACGACGTACCCAAGCTATCCCATCACCCATCATCCTACGCCTCCCCCCCCCCCTCCCCCCCCCCAAGAACAACGATCGAGGTATCCCTGCAGCTAGCAGACTGCTGGAATTCGGTACTCGGTGACGATCAAGAGCCAGGAAGGGCGGTGTATGCAACAGCAACGCACGGACTGGATGGAGGGATAATCACCCGTCCTACAAGGAATGTCAGAGCGGGATCCATGCAGCCTGGGATCCTGGAGACAGGGACCAACCTACCGTTGACGTCAGACGTGCGGAAGGACTGGGAGAGGTGGCAGGCGAGAGAGATGGCTATAAGCATCTCTTAGTTGGAATCGAACGGTCAAGCCACGTAAAGCTCGAGTGCGAGTAATCAGATCGGACGGAGGTGGCGATTTTGTTAGTGGCAAAGCCAAAGCGTATTTCCTGCAGACCGGCATTCAGCACTATACAATTACTCGCTACACCCCAGAGCTCAACGGAGCGTGCGAACAAAGATGCGTACAATCAAGGGGATGGTATCGTCCATGCTTGCAGACTGCGAGCTCCCTACAGAGTACTGGTCATATGCCGCCCACTACGCTGCCGTAGTGATCATGAAGACCTCGAAGGGCATTCCAACTGCTTGGGAAGCGTTGACAGGGCGTGCAGAGGGAGTGGGCAGCTTACGGAGGATTGGCGAGCGCTGTCTTGTCCAAGTACCCCGAGAGACCAGGAAGAAGGCCGACTTTACAGAGATGAAGGGCGGACTGGGCGTCTTCCTGGGTCACACCGAAGGCGTCAGCGGGTGGATCGTCATGATGGACAAGGACGGGGTCATTGCTCACTCTAGAGATGTCCGTAGGACTCCCAATGCCGCCCAAGACACACCGCCACAGAGAGAGGCGGTGCCACACATCCCTCTACCCCGGCCATTGGTTGAGCTCGGACCGGTCGAGAGCGATGAGGAAGAGGCAGAGAGTGATGAAGAGGCGACAGGAGATCAGCCCGAAGCTGGGGGAGCTGTAGAAAGGGCAGAGGACTTACCAGCACCCCCCAGTTGCCCTCCAGAGGTCCAAACGACTGGTCGGGTATTGACTAAAGACCGCTGGGCGATGGTTCCAATGGACGAGCCCGATCCCGAGCCCTTTGAGGGACCCACCTCAAGTAGCGGCAGACCGCTACGACCTAGCAAGAGGTTACTCGGTGCGGATGGATCAAGCCCGCTCGCTCCAAAATCCGTCTCTGAGGCATTGAGCGGACCGAACAGCGAGGCTTGGCTAGCGTCCATGGAGTCCGAGATAGCATATTTCGAAGGCAAGGAGACTTGGAGTGAGACCAAGCTACCTCCAGGGCGTAGAGCTGTTGGATGTAAGTGGGTTTTCAAGGTCGAGGAGGACGGAGACGGAAAAGTGGTCAAGTTCATCCAGGCTGGTGGCACATGGCTTCTCACAGGTACCGGGCGTCGACTTCGAGGACATATGCACCCGTTGGTCGCTTGACGTCATTACAAGTTCTATTGGCGCTATCAGCTAACCACGACCTCGAACTCAGCCAAGCAGACGTGGAGGGAGCGTACCTGAACGGAAAATGTTGATATTGAGATGTACATGAAGAACCCAGAGGAAATGACACCCAAGCGGGGTGTGACACCCTCCGTGTCATGTACGGAAAGGCGTAGTTGGTCACACTAACCGCAAAGCTAATAAGCATCAATAGGAAGTCCCCGATCCCGGGATATTCCTCCAACTATATAGGAGTCAAGTCCCCGACATGACACGGGGGGAGTCATCGGACCCATCCTTGGCGGCAACCCAAGCAGTATTGCCGGTCATATTGGGGGTGCTATACCATAACATGTTGAATAACCAGGTTCATATGCAATAGTAAAAACGCATGACTACTAAGATGTATTCATATAAACGCGAACGCGCGAAACGCCTGTACCCTGAACCAGCCATCTTTAACACTCCCACTCAGTCGT
>JAABUP010000779.1_pt1 | contig 68860 bp, 98 predicted proteins | sample 5559201 | NCBI WGS metagenome assembly JAABUP01 (sample SAMN10711887, study PRJNA513373) | rock metagenome | isolation source: Antarctica rocks | place: Antarctica
GAGCAGCTCCCATCCAGAGCATCAAAAAGTCAACAGGCGCATGAAAATTGTCTTCAAGTGCAGGAACCAACAAAGGCTGATCTGCTGCAATATGAGGCCTCCAAGATGCAGATTGAGGCGCCTCAACGTCTGTCAACTGCAATCATACAGCTGCCCACTGGGGACAGTGTGGTTGAGGCCGTGGTTGACTTGCAAGTTGAGCCTCCAGCAGTGATCAGCTGGGACCAGGTCAGAGTCAAGGCTTTGTTGTTTACTCCAGACCTGTCTTCCTCTTTACCTGTTCAGTCTCCAGTGTCGCACATGCTGGCAATGTCAGAGGTGCTGGCAACCCTGTTTTGTCTGACATATGCAGACAGATGGAATTCAACCCATGGTCACACTCGACGACTGCTTGGAAGCAGAGGACATCTGCAAGGGTGACAAGGGCTTTCAGCAGCTTTTGCGTGACCGTTATGATATCACAGACCTTGCCTCAGTTGCCTGCGATCCCTGGTACTATGGAGGCAGATATAGGGACAGTAAGCACCTTGCTTCACTGCATTTCCCCAGCTTTTGCCCAGCTGCAGAGCAGTGTGTGCATGTAGCAACCCCAGGTCATGACCAGACGCACGTCAAACAGCAAAAAATGCCCAAGGAGCCCGATTGCAGCCCGGTCATACGCCCTGGCAGCATTCTCCTCTGTGTCATAGTACCCCACAGACACACCAGACTTGCCCAGTGTGGCCACCTGAGCACCAGTTGTAGTGTTCAGGCAGATATGTTTATGCAGAGCTGCATGTGAGTCAGTAGGATTTGCATGCATGTAGATCAATGCTGTGAGTACCAGCATTTTGAGTAGCGGGTGCAGGCTGTGCCTGATGTGTCCTCTGCAATTTGTGCATGCACACAAGAGGCAGTAGCAAGGCATTGCATGCATGACAGTGAGATGACTTGAAGTGCTGCAGTGTGTACATCACCTACATGCACAGTCGCATCTGCAAGCGTGACATCATACACCCTTGAGTATTGCAGGTGTTCCACTGACCTTGATCTGCACGCGCCATTTCCGCTTCTTCTTGTCATAGCTCACACCTCTATACCTCGACTTGTTCAGGCCACCAGTCCCCAATCTGTAGTCTGTCCCAGCCTGCTGTTGACTACTGGAAGCATCCTGAGAGTCATGCCGACCTTGGAACGGAGCATTACCTTGCACGGGATACTGCGGCGTGATTGGTTGCAGATGTAGAGGCCCTTCCACAGAGCCATCTGGGAACATCCTCAACTCTGTTGAGCTTGCATCAGCAGCTGTGCTGGCTGAAGGGCTTGAGCAGCTGCTGGTGGTTGGGCTGGTGCCACTGTACTGGTTTGTGTCTGAAGGAGAGATGGACTGGTTGGATGTCTGCTCCATGATCATTGGCAACTGATGCTGACCAGATTGTTGTCGATGATGATGATGATGGTGAGATTGCTGCTGCTGCTGCTGCTGCTGCGGGTGGTGCTGCTGGTCCTGTAGCTGTTGCTGTTGATTTCCCAGTGGGAGAGGGGGCTGAGCCTGAACAGAAGGTGCCTCAAAGGGCGAGCGAGGCCCCGGCTGATTGGCTGACATGTGAGGTTCCGAAATGGGTTTGCCTTGCAGCAGTGGTGTGGTGTGGATATATGCGACACCATCAGAGCTGCCCCAGTGTGTGTGCTGAGAGTGGGATGCTGAGCCCATCATGCTGAGGAGCACTATGGTGAAGACTGTAGGGCGATGACTCGTTCGTTCCAAACACTGACTACTTGCTGATTATCAGCTACTCAACATTGGTGTGCATTCATTGGTTTTGCGCCTCTGTGTGTCACACTCTGTCTGGCTGCAGCTGTGTTCGCGCTGGCTGAGTTGCATGCACTAACCACGTGCTCTGTGTCCTGAGTACGCTGCGTGCACCTGTAGCCAGCATACATATTGATCAGAGACGCCAATGCCGCTTTGTCTCTCCTTGCTTGCTGAGTTTGCGTGTCTGACAACTGAGCACAAATTGAGGGAGTAGAGCCTAAAAGGTGCAGAGCACTATTGCTGTATTGACGCCTGCATGCTGTGCCTGACTGACAGACATGTGTTTCAAAACCATCTGCTAAGCCTTGCAAATGCAACGTCAACTCTGCAGCAGGAACTGGTAAATCCGACAATACACCCCGACCAGAAACAGGTAGTAGACATATTAAGACTGATGCTGGACACCCCAATGACACAACGCTGCAGCTAGCCGACGGAATCACGACGAGGTGAATGCTTTCAAGAATTCCACTCTAGTAAACTCAAGTCATCCGCATGGCACTCGTGCTGACAGTGATACAGCTGCTCTGCTGACATTCCTATGGTTGTCAAACGTCAACTACGGTTGCAGTCGCATTACAGCCTTGTACGACGCACGCTGATGCAGAGCAAGACTTTCCAGAGATTGAATGCCTTGATGCCAATCAATATCAATGCTTATGCAAGGGGCGATACACACTTATGAGCCATGCGTAAGCTATGTCATGGCCTGACGAGATCTGAGACCGCGGCAGCGGCTGCGTACGAGCCAAATCAATGCGCCGGTTCGCACCTGGTATAGATCACACAGCACGCCCACACTCACAGGTGGCATCGCTGTGCAAGCTGCCACTGTCGTTTATCTTCCTGAACGGATGCTATAAACAACGATCCTCCGACAAAAATCTGCCCGGGGAAGCTTCGCTCTTCTGCGCAGATGATGCGATCGCGATGAGGTAAACAAAGGTGCACACCAAGGCGGACAATATGGCGTTTGCAACAAAGGTAGCAGTTTGGCATAAGCTACTGGGCCGCTGGCAGGTTGCGTTTGTGACGGTTAAAGCCACCGTAATGGGCATGTTTCCTTGGTCGTTACCTAGTGACACTGCGTGGTGTAAAACGTGGAACGGCCAAGAAGCCGGCTGGGCCGACAATGTTTTGCTATCACATGGGCCCTGCCACCGCTGCACACCTGGGGTTTTGCAAGGCTGGGGCCACAGAATGCAGTGCCCATGATGCTCGTGACACCCACAGACCGACATGGTCTGATGCTTATGTCATTGCGATAAGATACTCAAAACTCAGCATGTCGGGAATGCATGCAATGTTGGCAGACAAAACTGTTGGTGCCAGTTTTACAATACCGCTTTTAGATCATAAACGGGAAGTTTGCCATGCATAAGGCAGCCTGGCAAGCTCGGGAAATGTCGTACCTGCAATAATACAATATCAGCACTGTGGAAGTCATCACATGGAATGCTCGCTATTTAACAACGCAAGCATGCCTCGGTCTTACGACCAATTAATACTGAGGTTGCTGAACCCCGTCGCATGCATTGAATCATGTCACTTTCCCAGACTTGTATTGTCAGTGCTAGCGCAATGAGGCACTTGCTTGTGATAATAAGCAAGGGTATTGATGTTGTACGACATACACAGTGTAATACTGCTCCTGTTGACTACATTTGCATCCAAACTCTGTCGCTAGTCTTGTCTGCCTCACTATACAGTGATATGTTGGACTCAGTCTCTATCTAGCAAGCATGTCTGCATGATATCGTCAGTTGCAGTTAAAGATTGGACAAGACCATATACTATGTGCAGACTGCTCAGGTGTCTTTTGCCTGTATCTGTGTGCCAAGTCTATAAATCTCACAGCCTGTTATGCCCACAGTACAATTGCTATGGTGTGTTATTTGCAATTGCCGCATAGGTGGTGCATGACCGTGGTTGATCAGACCACCATGTTGTCCTTCCTATGTGATTTTTGATGCAGCACAAATCGCAAGTTGGTGTCTGGCCTGCAACATACCACTTGGCGCTTGTGACAGATCGGCAGGTAATACAAAGGGCTGGACTGCAGGATCAGTCAGGATGGCAGATGCTGGCAGAGGCCCTGCTATGTGCTGACAAAGCAACACATGGCTGATGAAAAGTTTGCACTGCCTAGGAGATTGCTGAGCCTTCATTGATTTTGAGGGCATGAAGCGTCACAAGACTGTTGCAGAGACACAAGCAACACTGTAGATGCTGCAGCTGTAGCCAAGGCACCTAGCAAGGTATGATGTTAGTTGTTTTGGCAGCCAACAACAGCTTGCACGGATACCAGGCACTATGCAGTGTTATGATGTGTCAGCATTGCAGCCCCCACAGACTGCATGCGTTGACCCAGCACCCATGAGTGTTTCCTGATGCAACCAGCAACAAAGTGAACTGTCTGCAGAAACTGGGGCAGCAATGCAGAGAGTGGTGCTGCTACAGTTGCTGTTGTAGGCGCCGCTGCTGCTGCAGAAAAGATCTTTGGAGCAATTGCAGCAGCAATCAGTGACAGTTGGAATCGCTGACATTCGCAGCATCAGCAGCTGTTAGGGTTTAGGGTCTGAATCCTAAAGATCTGGCCAGTCAGGGAATGGGTGAGCCAACAGCAAGCCTTGCCCTCAGGGCTCATAAAAGCAAAGACTTGTAGAAATGTGCTTTCAGACATGTGTAGTGCGTCGCTCTTCCAGAAACCGTGCATATTCGTTTTACCATTCAAGCTGCACTAGAAGAGGCCATTCCGCAACTCCTGGATAGCAAGCATGCTTGGGAGTTTGTAAGGGGAGGAAGGGTGGCCACATAGAGGGCATCACCCACGCTTCCCAAACAATGAAATGATAGATACTGGTCTGTAATTGTGAATGGTGCAGAGTGGCAATGGACCGTGTCTCTATCTCCACATGACACTGTTGACCCAATGGTCACATGCAGCCTAGTTTGCAGCAGGTAGACGTGACAGTCTGCAATCAACTGCCTGATGACATGTACATGCTGGCTGTGACTGCTGCGCTGCCATGAGAAAGTACCATACTAGTATTGCATGAAGCATTACAGTGACCGATGCCAGGTATCAAGTAGAGTTTGTAAATATTGAATGATTGCGTGGGCATGCCAGCACAGGGGAGACCGTCCATTGAAAAGAGAATGCACAATGACATGGAAACCAAGTTACTATAATTCTGAATTTTTCACCCTTCAGGGTCATGTTTGGATGTCACTGAATTGGTCCACTAGCATACATCAAAATCCAGCCAAGCAAGCAATCAAAACAAGCGCTTTGAGCATAAAAATGTTTCTGCTTGATGGCATCTGCAAAGACTGTGTACTGCACTAGCCCAAAACCCAACTCGTCAAGTTTGCCTCACAGCGATTATTCTTGCATGTCACTTCTGACCATTCAGGGCAAACGCGTGCTCCACTCCTCTAGCCTTAAAAGTTTCACGTGAAGCAAAGGCAGGATCCTCTGTACCCTTGACAGATCTGGCCATGCTGACAGCCTTGAACTCCATAGTGACATCATTGCACCTGCAACAAGAAACACGAGTCGTACAGAGGCTGTCAAAAAACACCAGGTAAATAATGATACTAATAATAATCATCATGACCATGCTTTCCTCATGATGAGCTAGGTCCGTGCAGAACCAGATTGATTGGCCCAAATTATCAGCTGTCTGTCAGCTTCTTATCTCAATCTGCAGCTGCTACAAAAGTCCAGCAGTCACAGTACCATGATGCAAACTCCTCCAATCACAGTGCACAGCATCATGAATGCTATGCACTGCAGTTTACCTTCATTCCATCATCTGTGTCCGCATGCCAATGCACACATCCATGCTGTGCCATGCAGATACTGTTAGGAATGTCAACTTCTCTGCAAAACCTGCCTGCTGTCAGCTGGACTGCCAAAGCACGACTGCGACAGCTTGTAGCAGCATCCTTACTTGGGACAGCGAGTCTTGGGCAGGCGCACAGCTACGGTGGTGAACCTGTTGTTGCAGTGGCAGCATTGCCACCAACGCTTGGTGGCAGTCACCTTCTGCACCTCATGCTGCCGGCACTCAGGGTTCCTGCGCTCTGTGGTGCTTGCACAACTCTTGCAGTGGTATGCAGTCACATTCAACCTGCATGGGCACACCAGCTGTGATGTACAAAGCCATGCGACCCTGATCACATCATGCATGATCCTGCAATGCAGCAGCAAGCTCATGGTTCATGTACATCAGCTTTGCAAAAAGCTAGGGCGCTAGGCTCAACCCCAGCAAGGTGGATGTATTGCAGCAGAACAACAGCAGGGAGCAGCACAGCATCACGGCATTAGCCAGGCTGATTCGCACACCCTGACTAACCCCTATGCTATGAGCAAGTCAATGTGGGAGTGAACAAGGATGGGCTGCAGCATGGCTATGAGTGCTTGCTGGTGTAAACAACGTTTGGCTGCAGAAGTGTGACGGGAGGGAACTGACTTGGTGATTGCTTCCATGCGCTGCTGCATGTCATCCTTCTTCTCCAGGGCTGTCAGAACACGTGTCAGCCGCTCGTGATCCTCATCATCCACCAACTCCTTGTACCTGATGCACTTCATTGCAGCAGGTTTTGCAATGTACATGAGCATGTGAGACATAACTGAGAATGCTATGTCAACTTGACAGAGATCAAACTTGGAAAACATGACTAGGGGTGCAGCGGGGCACCTGATGCCCCCCCCCTTCCACCCTTACAGAATGCATGCCACCAACTGAATGCATCAGGCACAATTGTAGTCACCAGAAAAGGGGTGTGATACTTGTGCCAAAAGCTTCGGTAATCCAAGCAGTACACGCCATTGATGACGTTCAAATTCATATGACGCGTTGGTTTGTTGCCAGCTAGCCATAGGCTGAACATCTGATACAAGCTCAATGCTTTATCTGCAGGATCTGCACAAAGTTCAGGTGGTTCAGTGGACTGCAAAGAGGCATGTGCAGTATGTCAGGATAACACAGGTCCTATGTTAGGCTTGCACAATGCAGCAGACACTGCATGCTCACCTGGTGTCAGTGCGCTCTATGTTTTGGCTGGCTGCAATGGATCCAAACGCTGCAGCAAAACCTGCACCATAGTCATCAATATTTCCCATCACATTGGGCAAGTACATAGTAGCAACATGGCACCTCCAGCAGAGTGAGATGATTCCGCACTTGCTGCTTTACTCAATCCTGATACCAGTACAGGCAACAAAGCACGCAAAGCGGGCATCCAGCAGCTGGCTCTGAACACATTCCGGGCTTCAAGGACCGTACACTATGCATTGCAGCAGATGGCATGCTTCCATTTCAAGCAAGGCAGCGGAAAGCTCTCACCAGAAACACCAGCAGGCGGCTGAGGCAGGGCTACTGTCCCACTTCTACCACCACTGCTGCTGCTGCCACTCTGCCCCCTGCTCAACCCCAGCTTAGCCAGCACCCTTGCCTGGGGGTTGTCCTGCTTTTTAGCCCCCCCTGACTGTGGACCTGCTCTACCCTGAAACGCCTTGCTTGCTGCTGCACCACTCCCAGATGTACCAGCTTGCTTTGGTTGTACTGGCTGGCTACCATAAGGCGTCTGTCTGTGTGCTGGTGTCGCCGCAGGGTCTGCAGGGCGACTTGCTGGAGCTGAGATGGATGGGGGGGCTGGAGTCTGGGGGCGGGACTGGAAGGGGCGGTTGGGGTCTGGAGCTTGCAAACCACCTGACACAGCATGGACTTAGTCATGCATGGTGCAACACTGCTGGGCATCTGAGATGCCATGAGTGCATGGACACGCTGTCTTGCATCTGTGTTCTTGATGGTTGGACTCAAGCCTGTATCTGTTGAGTGAGCTGCATGCTGTCACCTTTGGCTTGCCTGGGCAGCCCCGTATGATACTTGGCTTCTCATTAAATTGGCGCCGAAAGACGTAGTCTTTTCGTTTCTTTTCTTCTTCTCACCTTTGGCTTGGATGACTGCCAAGGCATGCTGAAGGGCAGGATCAGAAGCCTCACTGCCCCAGTCCACCTCATCCTCCTGCAGGGTCAGCATCCCCTGGGGGGCCTGACCAGGGGTCACCCTCCTGTGCCCTTCTGCTCTTGCATCTTGACTCACAGCCTTGCTTGCTTGCTGCTGCCTAGCAACATGGCGAGGGCCTGGCTCTCTTGCCACTGCACACAGTAGACATCAAGCTGCTCATCTTCATGCAGAGTCCCTGCTGTGCCTTGTCGCTAAGCAGTATTGGAAACTATGCAAACAGGGAATGAAAGCTTGCGTTGTCACCTGCTACCCCTCCTGACTGTTGAGATAGGCTTTGGCCAACACCCTGTGTATCATTACTGCTAGACCTGTGCTGTCTGTCCTGGTGATGCTGGGAAGAAGAAGCAGCTTGCTGGTCAGCAGTCTGAGGGGGGTCCTGGCGCAGCCGCTTGGGTTTGGGGGGGTTGGTGGGGGCCATGGGTCCGTACTGGGGAGCTGCAGTAGCTGGGGGGAGGCGATTGGGGTCAAGGGAGCCTGGAGCAGGCACCATGGCAGCTAGCAGCCTGCATGGCCATGTGACTTGAGCAGGCGCTGTACAAAGCTGTTGTCCCTCAGCGCACATGTGAGGCACATTTTGGGCCAAGATGAATGGGCAGCAGCTCGCGCCCTAGCAGCCGGCTGAACTTGCTCTTGCACGCATGACTGTGCTTCATCACTAGCTGCAGAACAGTCTGTGTAAACAGCGAGTGTGACAATCAACCATCCCATACGGCTGTTTCAAGCAAAGATGCATAGGCCACCTAAGTGGTCAGCTTTGTTTGTGCTGCATGACCTTGCATGAAGCAGGTGGCCAATTTATGCAGTCACATTTCAGGGTCTGAACCAGTTCTGCAGTCGCAATTTGGGTTTGAGGCCAACCTGGAGACTCCAGGAATGTTCCTGCGGGCCTTGTCTGCGGTTTGCTGCAGCTGGTTCTGAGAGCGGGGCTTCAAGGTGGGGGGCTGGCTGTACAGGATGTCCCCTCCCTCCCCCATCTTGGGCCTCCCAGAGCTGCCTGAATCTCAGGGCATGATGTTGCTGTACGTGACAAGTGTTGCAATGTGCAATTGCAGCACATTTGCGCTGAACAGTGCACATTGCTGAATGATGATGGTGATGCCATCGAATGATGCCTAATGGTGTACATGGCACGCCTACTGCACTTTCATCAGCACAAGATTGCTGCTATTCACCATATGACACTGTGCTGACACCAAGCTAAGAAGCCAACACACAAACGTGGCACATGCCATAGCCAGTTTGATGCATTGACGCATCTCCTGACGCACCAGTACTTGTGTGAAGCACATAACATGAGCACCATCAGCTGTTGTGAGGCACAGACTCAGCAGGCTTCTGCATGCCATTGCTATGTGTATTTGACTGAGTGCTGCAATGCAGTACAATGAAGCTGCGTGTAACGTGGTGGAGAGCAGATGATTGATGCAGGAGAAGGGGCTGACCCAAGCGGGCGCCATTGGCATGGTGAAAGGCTCGGTGCAAGTGGCTGTCCTTGCACTCGCTGCGCTTGGTGCGGATCTTGTTGTACTCCCCTTGGACATGGTAGTCACAGAAGGGGCATGCATTGATGTTCACAGCGTTCTTGCAGGAAGTGCCATCCTGCATGGCATGACGCCTGTCAGACCATGCCTGCAACTGCTTACGAAATTTGCACTTTCGCACAGCAGCATGCAAGATAGACAGGTTTGTGTAAGCAGATCAGCATTCTGCAGGACTGAGAGCTGTAGAGCAGTTGGTAGCAAGGATGAAGTGGAATTGCCGACGATCACCCAAGAGAGTAGAGCTGCAGCTTGGCCAAAAGCCTTACCTTCTTTTTTGCTCTACAAAAGCCCATGTCAACTGAAGTGCCCAGCTTGACCACCTGTTGCTCTGAATCCACACTCAGTGAGAACTTACTGTCAGCAACACGCGCCTGCACATCCCAAAACGACTTCACAGCCAGCAGTCACTGTGCCTCCTATGTATGATAAAGCATACAACATAAACCGGCAGGGTAGCCTATTGGCAGACAATCTGGCTTGATGTTATGTGTCATCATGCCAATGGATGTAATGCTCCATCACATGTTTCTGCTGCAGACTCGCAGACATCAATGCACATTGCTGTTAAAGCCATACTCAAAAGCATTCAGAACCATTCCTTTGCACACACGGCACGTCTTTGAGAGTCAGTCCAATATAGTCAGAGCAAACTTGTAGATCTGCTACACAGCAGATACACAACTTTGCTCTGACCCAAGCACAACAGGTCAGCATACCTCAGGGCCAAAGACTGCAATGATGCTTCCCTCTGTCTCCTTCCACAGGCCGGTCTGAGCCTTGCCAAACAGGAAGAGGCTGACGTTGGTGCCCTGTAGATCAGACAGGCGCCAGATGCTGTAGGCCCGGCCTGATGCAGACTCCTTGGTGCCCTTCTCTGTCAGCACTGCTATTGTGGCCCACTTGTCATCAGAGCCTGTTTTGCTCCTGCACAGCAATGCAGAATGATGTGTGCACAGCTCAGTAAGCACGGGTGCGGCTGCTCAGTGACCATCAAACGCTGCTTTGCCCCTGCATACCACTTTTGAACACTATTTTGTGCATTGAACAGACTTTACTTGGGGACTGTGGGTCTGTCAGCTTTGCCATACATGCTGGTTTGTCACCATTTGTCCATTTATTGGGTCATTCGTTCCTTCCTCTACCTGTTTATTCATCCAACATGTGTCTTGCTCCCCTAGGGTCAGGTTTTACAGCCCTGAGTAGCTTACTGTGTGATGTCCTGTTTTGTCCTGTTTTGGCAATCAACATGTAAGTACTACCTTGTGTTAATATGGTCTGTATCAGACTGGAAATGTCCACGCCAATCAGCGGAGCTGGACACGGGATCAGAACTGTGTTTGAGGTCAGATGTGCTGAGCTGCCTACTGCACTTTTCTGTAGTGATGTTTTTTGTCTGCAGTGGTATGATTGACCATTTGCAGTCAGAAGCGCTTTTTCTGGCAAGCCAGCAGTGCAGCCTTCTTTACTACGCAAGGTGAATTGCAGCGATGCAGGTTCATGACCTACATAAGGCTGCTGCTCATGTCTGTGACGCTGTAGTTCTGCAATGACTGTGTTGCAGTTCTGGGGTAAGCGTAAAAGGTGTGGTTTGCTGTTACACGTCTATCATGTGCAATGACGATTGGATGCAAAGCAGCAGAGCACAGAGTGTCCTTGTAACATGCTGAATTGCAGCATGCGTACAGACCTTCACTCAAATTTTGACTTACCTTGCCTGGGACAGTTTCTGAAAATGTACATGAGACAGCCTCTCCTTCAAAACAATGCTGGGTAAGCATGGGTTCTTCAACTGCATGTACCAGACATGCACAATTGCATATAAACATATCAGTGTAAACATGTTGTATTCGCCTAGCTGAGACAGGTGGTCACAGAAATGTGACTCACACGTAGTCCGGAAAATTTCTCAATGGCGCCAGATTTTGACTGGGGAAGTGTGGTTGCTGCATTGTTGCTGCTTCTGTCTGTAGCAGCTGTGCTTGCTGGACGGAAAGCTGCATGTGTGCATGCATGAAGGTTGGTCATATGCCATGTCATGGCCAGGTGTCAACAAAGATGCAGTTGCGCGCAGACTTGCCTTCAGCAAGTGGCCTTGCTGGTATAGTTCTGGCTCGCTTGTTCGGGGGTGCATTTTCCGTGTGTGCAGTTTGGACAGAATATTCCAGTGGCTCTGCAGGCCGCGCTTTGAATTCGGGTGAAGCGCTGATGGCGTCGTCGTCATCTGCCATCTCGAGCAGTGACTGCATCAGGTCCAAATCGTCGTCGGCCATGCTTCTTGGCAGTGACGGCGGACGTTGTAGCTGCGAGCAGTCCGTAAGCAGGTCACAATGCTCGTTCACTCCTTTACTGCGCCAGCGCGGCGTTGATCTAAGTCAACCTGCAAATCAATGCATGCAATTTGGTCAAACAGCAAAATTTGAATGCTGTTCAAGCCTGCAGGAAGCCATTAGGTCAAGAGCACGGTTTCACGGTGAAAAGGCCACAAACAGTTGCCACCTGCCTAAGAACCGACGTTTCATCACTCAGGTGGACATATGTGTACGATGGCGTTTTAACTCCAGGAAGCTCCTTCAGCTCCCGCAGGCACGTCTCGAGCTCAAGCCGGCATGTCTTTCAGAGATACGTCAGATAGCGGCCGCTTTGGGGGAACCAGAGAGGCTGCATTTGTCTGGTGACCGGTCGATTGCAGCTGGTGGGGTTGGTTTGCTGGGAAAACAACGACTGACTCGCACCGGGCAAACACTGCTCAATATCCTACAGATGCTACAGTAGCATGAACACCCAGTCCTAATCATACCTTACAAGCTCTGCAGCACAATTCACAGACCAGGATGGGGAATGACACCATAGGTACTGACTGCTAGTATTGTATGTTGTCGGACTGAAATATTTAGCCTGCAGAACACCTCTTTGGCCTCTTCTTCCATAGCCTGATGCTGGGCAACTCGTCTAGTGCAAAAAATCGCTGCTGTGGGGTTGCAACAGGAACTTCAAGCAATGCAGCTGACATCCCTGCTTATCTGCTTGCAGAGCTTGCAGGCGCCCTGCCTGCACAAGCAGATTCCACCAGTCTTGCCTCTGATGAGCAAACAGGCCACCTGGTGAGCAGCTGCCAACTAAGATGCATCTTCTTTCTTGCAGCCCTGTACACGCTGACATCACCAGCAACAATGATTGCAGCATGCACTCCACAGCACATATCAGCAGAGGTCAGTGCATGCCTCATCTTGCCAGCCAGCCTGCTGTTTGCAGGATGAGAAGCACCTGTCACGCATCACACCAAGATTGAAGACGAGGTACAAGCTGCACCCTAGTGGGCAACCAGAGAACATGTCAGCAGGTGTCAACATGACTCTGCTGGCATATGCTGGCCCATATAAGGCCATAGGCCAAAGCATCAGGTGAGAGAACTGGACTGCGTCAGCACCCAAAGCATAACCCTTCATCCACCAACAAGCAGCAGAGAAGTCTGATGCATCAAAGCTCAAAAGAGGTTGCAAGCTGACCGTGCATGTTGCTGTGTGACATGGCCCAGGTGAGCTTGGGTTGTGTTTGAATAGTCACATGCTGAAGCAGACAGGACACCACATAGCAGGGTGCATAATCAGCAAGGCATTTTTCCAGCTGCAATGTATGATGTGCAGGGAGCCTCTGCAATCAGCTCAAACAGCTCTAAAGATGACAGCAGAAATTGCTGCTGAGCAGGTACACCCCTTTACCACCTTCCGCACTTGCATCTGCATGTCAAGATGCTGCTTCAGTGCATGCATGCACCTCAGACTATGCATGTACGCTTGTAAAGCACATGCACAACTCAAGTACTGATTGAAAACAGCTTGTGCCCAAGCAATGCACCTATCACAAATTGTCTTCTCAAAGTGTTTTGACAAGTGCTAAAGCACCAACAGCAGCACTACCTGAAATACCTTCTTGCCTGGTTGACTTTGAGCATGCATGAGGCGTGCAAAAGCGCCCTTGATTGGTTTCTGCCCAAAAGTGAAAGCTGCATGCCTGGGGAGACAGGTGCGAGTGCAGCGAGCAGCAGCTGCGTTGGCACAGCGTAAAGCCACTGCAAGGGCAGCTGCAGAGGAGGCACAGCAGTCAGGGCAGGGCCTGAAGGGCCCCAAGCACAAGCAGGGCCCCTCCTCATCCTTCATGTCCATGAGCAGAGATCAGGTCAGCTTGCAGTCCATGCTGTGCTGCTGACATGGCCACTTTGTTATGAAGGGTGTGCATCATTCAGCCAGGCTTTGCAATGGTCCAGCATGATGACACATTGTTGAAAGGGATGACTTGACTGATGAGTTTTGCAGCATTTACAAGCTGACACATCGCAGATGCAGCCAGAGAAAGGCCTACTGTGCCTTGCCTGCATTCCACTCAGCATACTAACTCTTAAGACAACACACTCCGGATCTTGATATGATTAACACAAGTCCAACTGCTTGACTGTTGACCCTATGGTCATGGATGTGCAGAGGCAGCGGCCGGCGAGTGCGTTGGCAAGCAGCAGCAGCAAGCTGGGACCTGGGTGGTACCATGTGCGGCACACTGCCACTGAGAAGCAGCCCCATGCTGTGCATCTGAAGCCACATGCCAGGCCTGCCTCAGCCTCAGGCAAGCCTAGTGCTGCTCGCTCAGGGCGTGCTGAGGCCGCGAGGTGAGTCAGCCTGCTCACAGCTCATGTTACACCTGTGCTTTCAAGCCAGAATGTCTGATGAGTCACAAGTGGCTGCGCACACCAGACTGTAGGGTGTAAAATGAATGTTGGTTTTAATGTTGGTCAGCTCAACAGCATCGCATGTGCTTCATACGAGTGCTTAGGGCGTTGTGGATTAGGAAGAAAGGTGTAGCTAGCATGGGTACTTGGCAAACACAAGATGGCAGGAGCGTGCATGAATGCAGTGCCTTGCGCCGTTCAGCTGTGACTCAACAGAGTGCTCTGCTATGCAGCAGTGCAGTCTCAATGATGCCATCACATGGGACATGCTACCAAGCACAGATCTTGTGACTGAACACCTCGCTTACCCTGTGTATCTCAGCTTGTGCCAAAGTGACTATCAAGCAGCTCTTGGACTGCAGCCCCCACAACAGGGCTGAATCGAAAGCTCTGTATACACATGGTGCTGCGTCAATGCAAGCAGTGATGTGCCTGCTTGACAACATCAGTTGTGGCTGACTGTATGTCCTGGCCCTGTCAGGCAGACAAGCAGCAAGTCCTCGGCACGTACAACTAATGGAGCAGGTGATATCAGTGATGGACCGCCGCAGCTGGTCCTGCCAACAAAAGGCAGCCGCCTGTCAGCTGAGCCCAGCACTCCAGGCAAAAACTGGCTGCGCACCAACCCAGACTCCCCGTCAGCTGGAAAGGGCTTCGCACGGACATCCACAAACATGTCCCCAGACATGCTGCAGCAGAAACTGGGGCGAACTACTACTGTCACAGCACCAGACTTCCTGCGACAGACTCTTGGACGCACGAACACCAGCATGGGTGCAGACTTCCTGCGACAGACACTGGGACGCACGAACACCCACACAGGTCCAGAGTTGCTGCAACAGACGCTTGGACGCACGAACACAAACATGGGGTCTGCGTTCTTTGGGAGGACACTGGGGCGGGCTACTACTGGGATGGGGTCCATGGCCTTTGCAAACACCATGGGAAGAACTGGCATGGGAGATTTTGGCATGACTATGCCTCCTGTTCCACCTCTATTGATTGATCCTCTGGTGACAGCCATGATGCAGAAGGGCAGTGCAGATGTGCCTGTCTCACAGCCTCGCTCCACTTCTCCAGCCTTTCTGGTGAGCCTTTGGGTGGCTTGCTGTGTGCTGTGCTGTGCTGTGCTGTGCTGTGCTGTGCTGTGCTATGCTGTGCTGTGCTGTGCTGTGCTGTGCTGTGCCGTGCTGGGCCGTGCTGGGCCGTGCTGGGCCGTGCTGTGCTGTGCTGTGCTGGGCCGTGCTGTGCTGTGCAGTGCTGTGCTGTGCTGGTGTTCCTTAGTGTTGCTGATTGGAGTCTCTGTCATAGCATATTGCATAGAGACAGACAGAAAAGAGTGAGCCTCAATTGTGGCTGCAAATCACTGTCTGCAGAGCCCAGGAAGGGGAGGAGTGGCTAAGCAGGGAGTCACAAGCAGCAGGCATGCTGGTGCAGCAGCCCCTGCAGCAGCCCCTGCAGCTGGTGCCACCATTGCTGCTGATTCAGCAGTGAGGAGGCGCTGCACAAGCCCTGTTGCCTTTCATTTACAGACTAGGCGGCCTCAGGGCAGTGGTGAAGGGCAGGGCAAGGCCCATCTAGCCCCTGGCATGTATTTCAAGGACTTGGAGACCCCTGGTATGCCTTTCATAGCCGAGATCTGATGGCACTCACGGCTAGTGACAGCACTGAGCAGCAAAGCACATCAAACGTCCAGGCCAATTGTCAACTGACTGTAACTCGGTCAGCAGTTTTGCTCAGAATGTGATGTGATGGGTTTGGTCTTATTGGCTGTAATGACTGCAAAAGAGCTCCTGCCTTTGTGTCAATCAACATCCTACATGGTGAAGTCCACACAAGGGCCATCATGGTTTCTTCAGCACATATTATGATCAATCAGTCGCATCATGCTACAATGCACGGAACCATTATGCAACCAAACAGCCATGTTGTGCTTGAGTGCACAACAATCAGAAGGTGGTGACAGTCACAGTGACCATGGCAGATCACCAACAGCCATTGAAATGTGCTGCCACTCGTATGCAGAGGAGCACATGCGGGCAGGGCACCCACAATCGCTGCAGAATCTGGACTTTGGCAAGCACACCCCTCGGGCCCCGTTGGCCAGGGCCCAACAGGAGGAAGAAGCTCAGAACACAGATCAGCTGGCTCCAGTAAGTCGCGACCGACAGAGTCAGCAGCTGCCAGCCAGATCTCAGTCTGCTGTGGGCCATTCCTCTCGCCCTAGGTAAACTGCCATGCTCAGCTTTCTTCAGGCAACAATTGTGTGCTGTCACCAAACTGCGCTTGAGACGTGTTCTGCTGAGGCAGGGAATTAACCTTGTGCTATGTTACCACACAGTCCTTTGCCGTTAGTTGGTCTAAACGCCAACTTACTTTGGGGCAGACTAATGGTATTCACAAAAAGGCTCAGGCTCACACTTTCGCTCATGCTCGCATTGCACTCACTCCCACACTCAGATTTGAGTTCACTTTCAAACTCATGCTGTCATTCATGCTGACACTCAACACCGGTGATGCATGCTGCAGACTTGTCCCGCACGTCCCTAGCTCATCATGAGCTGGAAAGCGATTTCATTTTTGTTTTAATTGTCATTACAATTGTTATTATCATCATTACTATTATTCTTATTCTTGTTCTTGTTCTTATTCTTGACATAATCACTATCATTATTATGATCTCATTATTAACCTTTTTGTTGATATTATGCTGCAGACGCCTGAAGAGGCCCATGTCTGCCTGGGCAGAGATGCCAACAGGCGGCAGCCCCTGCATTGCAAGGCCCCGCCCTGCAAGTGCCCTGCCCTTTGCATCCAGAGCAGGCACTAGTAGCATAGCAGCTGATGATGATGGGGACCCCCCTCATCTGTTCTGGACGCCCCCCAAGGCATGGATGCTAGCCCTTATGGACAAGGGACAGCCATTGCGCAAGAAGGCTCACTCGGTCGCAGGTAAGCACTTCATGTTTGTGAGACGTCCTGTGCATCAAGCAAGATGGTTGCAACTGAGTGTCTAACAGCAATCTGATTCGGTCACCTGAGATATGATAGCTTGACAGGTATATCTGATCTAGCAACACATGTGCTGCTAGGTATGCATACTTGCTGAGTGCCAACCTCATAAATCCCCAAGTATGTTTCATGTGCTGTTAGCTTCACAGGCTTATAGGGGAAAGCACACAATGCGTCTGCTGTGCCAAGGCAGTGTTGCGATGTATGCACTAGCAACCAGCCCACAAAGCAAAAGCATGTCAAGCAGGGGATCTTTGACAATGATCATGCACCCATCATATTCATACATGCATATTCACACGTTTTTGTGGAAGTTGATGAACTGACATACAACGCCGGTCTCAACATATGGAGCTGCCACCAAGTATGGTTTTACGGAAGACAGAACAAGCATGTCATGAGTGAGCACACGCTTCATGCAGGAGCTGAAAACCAAAGCTGGGAGCAATGGGCGGCTGCACAGGCAGATGTACACTCCTTAGACAGCTTCTGCTTCTCAGTACCACCTACCAGGCCTGCTTCAGCGCAGTCCCCCTACAGCCCAGGCCGCCGGGGGGTCACCCACATCCGCCCCAGCTCTGCAGCCCCTCACACCCCCCAGGCCCGCCCCCGTACACCCCAGCTGTGGTCTCGGCTGACTGACTCCCAGCAGGATGTGCCTGATCACAAGGGATGTGCTGGCAGCACTCAGCCAGGTGCAGCAGCTGATGCAGATTGTGCTGCTGCAACCACTGCTTCGTTGCATAGCATTGATGAAGAGCTTGGTGCTTTGAGCAATGCAGCAGGTGAACAGACTGCTCAGAGTAAGCTTGTGACAAGACGCAGCAAGTCTGCACTTGGTGCCAGGCCAAACAGCGCTGCAGCAAGAAAGCGTCAGACCAAAACGGCACCTGGTGCTGCTGATGACTCGTCAACAGGACAGACAGAAGCTTCTGCTGCAGCTGCCAAGCCGGCTGCAGCCACCAGGGCAAGGCCCTTCAGCGCACAGCCCCAGGCGAAGTCTCCCGGAAGCTTCTTGAGGAACGCACGGCCTCAGTCAGCTGCTGCAGCCAATGTTGGTAATCATGCCAGGCCCAGGTCACCCGCTGCAGGGCTGAACAACTTCAACGAGCCAAAACAAGAGAGTGGCTGGGTTGATTTCAGAGCACAGACCAGGATGGCCAAGAGGGTGAGTGCCCATCCCCCCCTAGAGGCTCTCCTCCAGGCCTACTTGCCTGTTCCCAGGGCCTGACCTTCAGCCCCGCCCCCTTAAACCCCCTCCGCCTGCTCTTGCGCCCTCCCTCCCCCTCTTGTACAGTTTTCAGGCTCAGCTGTAGATCCTTGCAACTGGACAGCACACTTCTAACAACAGACTACACAGCCATATGTCTAGAGTCTGTGGCATCTTGAGTCTTTCCATACCTGCTCTGCAAGACACAAGACAGGGAGATTTGCCACTACAGGTACATGGAGGGGCAATTTCTGCTGTCACAAGGATGGAGGCCCTCCACAGCATGCGGCCCTTGACTCAGACTCAAGGGCCCTTTGAGTTGACTGGACCCTCCCCCCTATCCCCTTATCAGACAGCAAAATACAACCCCCATGACGAAGTCAGGTCTCACAGGCTGCGTCCACCCTCTTGGGCCTTGCCCCCCAACAGGTCAGATACTGTGCCCCCCGGACCCCCACACCTCCCTTCCCACTATCGTGCATGCATGACAAGGGCATGTGTCACAAGCTAGCAACACATCATGCTGTTGTGCATGTCATTTGCCGTGTGCAGCAACACTTGCTGTTGATCTGCGGATTGGCAGGGTAATGTGAGGCTGAATTTTGTGTGGGTTGCGTTGTCCTGAGGTTGCGAGCAATTGCTGCTCTGATTGATCCAATGATCAATTTGCACATTAAGCCAGCTTGCATTGTAGTATAGCATGCAAGCTGTCTTGGCAGTCTTGGTTTGTATGGGGTCTTGACACATGCTATTGTACTAACGTCAATGCTGTGCCAATTCTGACAATATACACAAAGACAGCAGCCTGAATGCAAATGCGTGTTACTGTTGTAATTGCATGATGCAGATCAGTGCCAAAGTGGCGTGGGACTGTGCATCGAGCTGGTGCAGCCCAGGTTCAGCAGGGCAGGAACAGGAATGGGTGGCAGCAAGAATGGCAGAAATGGGTTCAAGTAGCTGCATCGAATCTGCATCAACGCCCAGCCTGATGAGGTCTGCATGTCATTGAGTCAGTCAATTAGTAAATTCATTGTCTTCCCATCATGTCAGGTATATGCGCATATATGCACAGTGGAAGCTGATGCTGTCTTCAGTTCTGGTTGTACCACCAGATTGTCCTGTGTTATGGATCTTGCTCTGCTGCGTGAATTGGGATAGTAAGACTGCATTTTGTGAATTTCTACCTGTTTGCATTGTTCCCCGACTCCCCTTTCTGTTTCTTGGTACTGTTATCAGTCACTAGCTTGTAGGTGAAGTGTGCAGGGAGCAAGTTGCAGGTCGTATGTGTAGATAGTATTGAATTGTATGATGTGGCAGGACTGAGCAGGAACGAAGTATAGAGCATCTTTAGCAGGAAAGACTTGCTTGTGTCCAAATGATCTTTGTAATTATCTTATAGCCATGTGTAGCTTGCTGTGACGCTTTGCCAGGTACAACAAATGTGTACCTCTTGAAAGCTTCATAAAGTATGCATGCAGCCCTGACACACGCACAGAATCCTCCTGAATGTCATTTACCACTGTCAAGCTGAAAGCTGTTGGGGTGCAGCTGCACCCTATTGATACATCCTAGCTACACTAGCTCTGGACACAACAGGGGCAATGTATACCACTCACACAAAACTTTTGACATGGCATTTGTTCATAGCATCTGCCTACAGCACCATTTCACTAAAAATGTTAAATGTAGAGCATCTCTTGCATAAATTAAATTGGTAACTGTTGTACAACTCTGATCAGCAACAAAAACGCTGATCATCTTCTGGCTACATTTTTCCATAATCTTTCCCAAACAAATCCCGCAGAAACTCTTGCAGCTTTGGCAGATAAAGAGTGCAAAACTCCAGATTCTGATGACCAAACCCAGAAGCCCACAGCGGCGGATATGGGTTCTTTGCAGCTTTGTGCAAAGCCTTGCCGTGCTCAAAGGGCACAACTTCGTCCTTGTCACCCTGCATTGTCAGCAGACCTCAAGTTGCCCCTGATGGCAGAACAGACCTTCCTTGACTGGCATGCCAGTATTGGATGCATGAAGGTCACATGTCAATAATGCGTGAAGGTCACATGTCAATGATGCGTGAAGGTCATATGTCAATGATGCGTGAAGGTCATATGTCAATGATGCGTGAAGGTCATATGTCAATGATGCGTCTGGAGCTGATGCCAAGGGATCAACAATAAGCATGGCAGTACAGGGGCTCACATGCATGATGAGAGTCTTGGCCTCTACTTTTGGAAGAAGAGTTATGTTTGGGAAAATGTCCATCCAGCCTGGCCAGCGATTCATGCTGGGGCTCAGCACTCGCATACCTACAGACACAATGCACTGCATACAACCCAGGGCCTTTGCAATGCCGTCCTCATGCATCCCAATATAGTATGAGTATCTCCAGCAATCATACAGAACATGATAGCACATCTTGACCAAACACAAACATTATCTAATTCCCATGAGGACTTTTGCTGTTGCCGTACTGATAAAGCCTTGAGTGGAACTGCGTATGGCGAGCAGCAAATGCATACCTGACATCAAAGGGCTATGCAGCACAATGCCCTTGAGACCCTTTTCTGATGCACCAAGATCACAGGTAGGTCCACTGCCCACAGACTGCCCATATACCACTATGTCTTGAGGCCTCTTGCCCTTGACTTGCAGCAAGAACTGGTAGCAGGCGTTGATGTCTGCAATAGTATTGCTGACAGAAGGTGTGCCAGTGCTGCAGCCATAGCCTGAGTAATCATATCCCAGCACATTGATGCGCAGCTCTTTTGACAACTCCCTGCATTGTCAAGGTTTTCATCTTCATTATTGGCATAACGAGCACAGCCTTGTGGCTGGTTGACATGAGCCTGAGGTGCTGGCAGACCATCTGTGAAAGATAGGCTATCAGATGCAGTGATGCGACTGTGAATGAAATAACTGCATTTGCATCATTGACAGTGTACTATTGCGTACCGGTAGAATGGTAGCATCTGGCCCAGATCAACTGCATTGCCATGGCTGAACAGCATGGTAGGGACAACACTTTGGTATGGAACCCATGCAACAACAATTGTAGTGTTGCCTCCACCACCTCTGTGAGGTTTAGTTTTGATATGCAGAACTTCGCAGTTGAGCACCTTGCGAATATCTCTGCATATATTCAAATGTGTTACTGGCACATCCCAGCTTCTGCTGGCATCTGAAGCAAAGTTCTGGTATAAGCAGAGGCATTCACGTACGGGAACATAGGGGAGATATACAGCTCATCCGGGCGATCATCATGGCCTTTGACCTGCAGTGTAATTGATTTGAAGCGCTGCCGAGCCAACAGCAGCATTCAAGAGCAGGACGTGGAAGTCACAATATGCATGAATGCGAAAAGCTCTGGTACCTCGTACGAAGGAGGCGAGGGTGGAAAGAAGGCCAATCTGGCGCTGACACTGTCGATCACACCACGCAGAAGACCCATGGGTCTTATTGCTTTGTGATAGTGAAAATTGTGACGATCACTGCTGCAACGTACGGCAACATTTGAGCAGCGCAAGATGTTCTGTTGCATGCATGTCTTCTAGCTTACATGTATGACAGGACAGAGCTTCAGGACATGTGAACGAGCAAAGTGCGAAAGATCAGACGCCGCGAACAGTGGGACAGTGACGCCTGTCCGCCTGTAGCATGCAGTACGATTCTGACAAGCGTTGACCATGTACTCAGAGACACGCATTAATCTTCTTTAAGCAGCTGTGTGACTAACTGGCTTGAGCTGCGGCGTGTTGGCGGCCTCCAGCTGTTGCAATAGGCCAGACAGTATGTGAGCCGACCAGCGGGATAAGTGCCAAGATATGCATCGATCTGCAATGCCGAGGCAATATGATGATTGTGGCAATTCACGTTCTGACTGAAGCTGACCGCAGTCAGCATAGCTGTCAGCAGCGACATGGTCCCACCGATCGAACACTCGTCCACTATGGTTATCGACCGACTCAGCTCAGACAGTCTCAGCAGGCTATGCCAAGCACTCGAGGCCCGTGGTGTTTTGCCTCCTGCACCAGGCAACCTTAGCACAGCTAGCAAAAACACTTACTTGCTGGACGGCTTGCAGCAGCAGCACCCCAAAGCCCACAAGTTGATCCAGGATACTTCAAATGGACCGCAAATGGACGTCCAAGTGTTCAAAGTGAACGAGCTGAAGGCCTTAGCAAGGCAGCTTCAGGCTCCTTTCAGAAGCTCAGACAGGAAGCAGACAATAGCTGATAGCATTATCAGCAACCTGACAGGTGTGCAGCCTGTCACGAAACAATTGCTTTGACAAAATCTTTAGGAACAAGAAACAGTATATGTTCAAGTCGCTGCCCTGTTATTTGTGTCAAGGTCAGACTTCCGGGTCGTTTTGCATTTCTGGCGTTCTCATGGTTTGCATACCTGCTGCAGCCCTGCAATGTTGAAAAGCACAAGTCACCCAGCCTGCTGTGCACAATGCTGCCAGCCCAGCCCTGTATGCCTCAGACAGGCAGTCAAGCATCATTGGCAGAAGTCACCTCAGTACCAGCCAACAGCATGTGCTGCCAGCAAGCAACATCCATTCGGCTAGTCAGCACAGCGCAATGTACACCACGAATGCAAGTACCGTAGTCATTTTAATGTTAGTCGGATTTTATATAGGGTCGCGACTTTTTCAGGCCGTCATTACTATCTGTATTTACGGTTTGTAACGTCAATCGCACTGTGTATGGGCATGTGATGACGGTCGGGCAAAAAACAATTATTTATTTGATCGACCAACATTAAAATGACTACGGTACTTCGTCTGCTTGTGCCAATAGCTCTAGGCAAAGCGTGTACACCACTGTGAGCTCAGCAGTGGTTTGGTACATTGGCGCTGCTTAGCTGCGGACCTCACTTCATCACCTATGTGTGTCTTGCACATGTTGAACAATCCATTACGCATGATACCAGCGCTTGGCATGTGCTCAAAAGGCATGGCAGGCATTTTCCAGAGCAACATATGCTGCTCAGCCTTACAGTGTTACTTTGTTTGATGTGAATTGTGATGCAGAAAACATCACAGCTGCGAGACTTAGGCATGAGGCAACAAGTGCAGCAGCCAGAGTAGTGGCAGCTACCAGTCCCGCAGAGGCAGACAGCCATGCTGCAGAGTCAGACAGCAATGCACAGTCAGACAGCGCTGCTAAGTCAAGTCTATTAACGCTTGACAGCAGAGCAGCCCATACCTCTGCCAGTGACCAGAAGCCAGGACGGCAAGTCAGACGTGCTGCAGCCAGCAAGCTGAGAGCACAGAAACAAAGACGGCAGGTCAGACGTGATAAAGACAGCGCTCAGAACGCACTCATGAAGATAGAAGACCGTGAGAATGATGGTCGTGCCTATACTAAACCATGCGGTGGCATCCTCTTGTATCAGTCTGTGCAAGGGCCAATTAGTGTAGCTGTGACGAAGCAATAGATATTCCGTCAAGTATGTATTAGGCCTGCATGCAGTCAGCTTAGTACTATAATCATCATACATAGCAGCCATCAGGCTGATGTCGTACAGTCTTTGCCTGTTGGTAACTATAAGTAATGCAGTTGGTGATTATAAGTGATTATAAGTAATGCAGGTTGAATTGACTTATTAGATTGGTAATTATCAGTAAGAAAGTGAGTAATTATAAGTAATGCAGGTGGTGTTGACTTATTAGATTGGTAATTGCAACTGCTTCAATTGGGAGTAGCTGGCTGTGTGAGCTTTGCCATAAGTAGGCTTGGCTAGACCGTTCTTGACAACAAGTTGACAACAAGACGCGAACACCTATCAGGACAAAAAGCACTTCTGTTGCTGCTGTCAACCACCTTGTAACTATCATCCACTCTCAAAGTTTTACCTGGTTTTGCCTGTATAATAGTCTGCGCGGCATACCACAGTACGCGTCACATAGCTGTTACTTCAAAGCTTAATACAGCGTTCAAACAGAAGGGTGGTCTCAGAGCTGCTAACTTGTGTCACAAAGTCTCATGTGAGCACTGGCTGCTTGTCGTCAAATCAATTCATTTAGGCTGCCTGCTCATACGGGTGAGGCCTGAGAGTTTGAAAAAAGCGAGACCAGTAGCAGGTCGGCGGTTAAGGACGTCCTGGCTCGCTCTTTGCGACTGATGTTGCGGCTGTATCAACACAATCAACACGAGACAACGTTGCAGGTCTATGCTCACCGACAACAACGTCAGCACCACTGACCGACAACTTTGCAGGTCTAGTCTAAGCGTAACTCGGGCAAAGCGGCTTTCCAAGCCTCAAATTTGCTTGGAGCCTGCTTTTTCCATGGAGGGACATGCTGCGTTATACCAGTATTAGTAACAGTAATAGTAGTTATACCGGTATTAGTAATAGTATACCGTATTACTACTACTTTCACTGGTCACATGCAGCTGGGGTTTCATGCATTTCACTATATTTCGCATGCTATTCTATTTTTGTCAACACTTCTGACGTATTTTGGATCTTTTGTGACTAGTACACTGTTCTTGACGCTTGTTCATATCAATATTGCACTGTAATGCTGGAGGGAGACCCAAACATATGCTCGTGTCACTTGCAGCCTGCTCAGATGATGCAATACTGCCTGGATGCCGCGTTTCTCTGCATTGCGCCCTGGGGCTGCCCCGGGGCGCCCTGTTGTCGCTGAGCTGTGTCATACACGATTACAGGATGGGCACATCTCAACTGTGCGCCAGGGCCGATTTCGTCAACCCAGACCACGCTTCAGACGGCCTCCCCTCCTAACAGACAAAGCTGGTCACGAGTTCCTGTTGCCCTTTCGCATTTGTGTGCCTGTGCCTGGACGGACTACATGACCTAATCTACGCTCTGGCTTATCCTGCTGCTGAAGGCCGCTCTTGTCCTTTCTTTTTCAGGTATAAACAATCATCACACCACGGAAATTTGCTTGTGTCTAATGACTCGTGGCCAGCAGCGCTCAGCTCAGTCCTAGCATCCACACTCAGCTAACATCGTTCAAGCCAGCTCAGTACAGACAGGCTTCACAGCTCAGCCGTGGATCCACGCTGAGCGCAAGCTCGGAGCGTCAAGGTACACGGTTGGGAACATAAGCAAAGCGGCTTTCCAAGTGGTCACCTGCCTGTTTGAGTGACAGTGAACTGCTAGGCTTGGCAAGTTTATAGGTACTGAGTCAAACCTGCCTTTGACAGGTGATATGCCTGAAATGGCAGAAGCTGTGTTTGCAAGGTCTTCCTTCTGCAGTATGTGCAAGTTATTCTTGCCCATGGTCTGATCCAAGTAGCAATGAATATAAGCGTGACTGCTTGTTTGCTTTGCAGTGAGGATATGGACCTCTCAGCCCTTCGACGTCGACAACAGATCCTCCTCAGCAATAGAAGTGCCATGGAGAAGGCACTGAGTTTTGTTCATCACCTGAAACTCTTGATCTGCTGCCTCCATGGTGGTTGCCTGCAACCCTTGTGTGATGCTTGGGAGCTGAGGCACACTTTGTACGGTTGCTTCAAGGGCAATCCGTGCTCATGTTTCTAGGCTTGCTGTTCCTACAACTCAACTTTCTCTTGTCAATGATACCTTGAAGGAAGCACTAGCATTGTGTGAGAAAATGCCTGATAAGATGCTTCCTGGATCAGATTGGCTCAAAACGTTGTCATGAAAACAAAGACAGAGTCAGATATGACTGGGAACCTGCCTCATGGTCAAGGCTTTGTAGTCGAATAGAGTCAATAGGGTACAAAGTGTTTCGTCAGCTACTTGACAAAGAGAGTCTCGTTTGGCTGAGCAAAACGCATCAACGCAATGACTACGACATTCTAGGTTTGATGTCCCGGCAATTGCCAACCAGACAAATGGGTCAAGCATCTAGAGGTTTTACAGGAACGTTTGTGTGATGGGCCGGATCAAGAGTTTACCATAGAACACATGTTCGATAGTAGGTCTGTGTAAAGCTCAATCTGTATGACATTAACAGCATAAACCGGTCATAGCATTTGTCATTGTTGCCGCTAAAATGACACTAACGGAAGTCTTCATATTCTCTGGGGCTCTATCAGCCTTAATCAGGAGTCCTTGTACGTCTCTGCCTCTGCAAGGCATCTCTTTGCTTGATCCGTCGCTTCCGTTTGACAAGAGTCACTCCTTTCAAGTTGCGCCTGACAACCTGGTCACCAATGTGGCCCCACACAGGCGAAGGCTTGATGCAAGTTCCGCAGCTAGTTGCACCCAAGCAAGCAGAGGTGTCAGTCCATGGGCTTTAGGCCCAAACCAGCAGCTGTTGCAGCACTTGCTCAGCCAGCAGTATGCAACAAGTCAGCAGTGCAGCGTCCCGTGGCATCTTGCAAAACTTCGGTGTCGTATCTCTCTTCGAAATGAGCCATACTTTCAGTGCCAATACTCTTTATGCCGTTATTGATACTGTCACTGAGAACGCCTAGCCCAACTGCAATAGCGAGCGGCATCCAAGGCACATCTTTAACCTGATTTCGGGTTTGCGGAAGAATATGAGCAAGGGCTGCAGCACCTGCAGCGATTACGAACCACATCCTGGCCAAAACACAATGGAACAAGCTGTTTTCTGACCGAGCTGTGTCTCGCGAACCAGTCATCGATTTTTCAAGAGTCATAAACCCTTGAGTGAAACCCTTATTTCAGTCGCATATATAGGTCGTTGATACGAGCCCGGACTTCGTGCAGACTTCGTGCGGGCTCGTCTGCATGCAGATCTAGACATCATTAGCATTCCAACGCAATCAGAATGGCTTCAAATGGTGATTCGTTTACTTTGAATTGTTCACCCCAAAGATTGTTCACAGTGCTTTGTGGACATCTGAGGCCGCAACAACTCCCGTCAACACCGCTACCGCCAAAGCCTTTAACGATTGTTGTTGTGTTATAAAACATAAATACAGATTAGGCCGTGATATGTATGTTGTGCACTCAATTTCAACCAAAACACAACCCACTTGCAACTTCGGAAGCTTTAGGTATTAAGACCGGAAATGCCAGTGTAACGGCTTTGCTTTAAGCCCAGATGATCAAACTTTCAGCTGGAGTCTGTTAAGCATGTGTCATGGCTTTGCTTTAAGCCCGTGCAGTGGCTTTTTTCCAAACCATGGCCAGCCTACATAAGACACAAAGCGCAAAAATCTGTGTGATTATTTTGTCTCAAGCCCGTGTGCCGGCTTTGTCTTGAGCCAGCCCAGCTGCAGCTGTGACACAAATCAAATCAGGTTTTCAGCCAAAGGCTGTTAAGACTCAATTGTTGAGTTTGCCCTGAGCCCGTGTGCTGGCTCTGCCTTAAGCCCGTATGATGCCTTTGCCATGTGCCCGTGTGATGGCTGAGCCTTGAGCCAGCCTAGCTGAGACACAACTAAGCAGATTTCCAGCCACAGTTATACGTTAGCGTCGCCTTAAGCTTGATTGCTGGGTTTGCATTAGACTTGTGTCATGGCTTTGCCTCAAGCCCACACAACCCCAGTGTGCAAGCAGATTTTCAGTCGAAGCCTCTTAAGCCTGACTGCTGACTTTGCCTTGAGCCCGTGCGCTGGCTCTGCCTCATACCCGAGTGATGGCTTTGCCTTATGCCCATGTGTCGGCTGTGCCTTGAGGTAGTCTAGCTGTGACACAAAGCAAGAGTACAGCAGTAACTTGATCAGGGCAACTCCATGACAAACACTGCAGAGATCCACTCAGTGCCGTCAGATCACATAACCGCCACCAGATTGGCAGGCAACAGCAAGTCTCCCCAGCACAGATGCTGACGAGCAGCAGCTGCCCCAAAGTCATGCAACAGCAGCAACACAGCGTCATGCACTGGTAGCCATAGAGAACATGGCCAGCACAGCTCAGCTGCAGCACAGGTCAGATGCAGACCAGCCCTTCTGCCTTTGGTACCAATGCTGCTGAGGCCAGTGTTGGTGACGCTGTTGTCAGAGTTGCACCTAGCACCACTAAAAGTCACAGCACAGTTACAGTCAATGGTGGTGCCATTATGTGAGGCAGAGTAGTCCAAGCTGCATCCGCTAGCCATGCCACCAGCAGCGCCTTCCTATCTCCAGCTGCCATGCCAGCCGTCACATCCAAGGTTGACGCCAACAGGGTTACTTCAGCCCCTGCTTCAGATGGACTGCACAACAGTTCTCCAGTAAATATTGCTGCCGCCTCCACTGCTGCTGGCACAGCTGCTCTTGCTGCTGGCACAGCTGCTCTTGCTGCTGGCACTGCTCTTGCTGTTACTGCTGGCATAGCTGCTCTTGCTGTTACTGCTGGCATAGCTGCTCTTGCTGTTATTGCTGGCATAGCTGCTCCTGCTGCTGGCACAGCTGTCAGAGCTGTTGTCAAGGCTGCTTCTGCTGATGGTAGAAGTGTCCCTACTGCTGACACAGCTGCCTCTGCCACCAATACTCAGCCTGTTGCTGCTGGTACAGCTGAAATGCCTGGGAAACCTACCTGCAAGTTCAACTGAGTTCTTCAGCAGCTTACTTGGCGACCTTGACAGCATCAGCAATTGCAGGGTCACTGCTTCTGTCACTGAGCTGCAAAGCATTGTCAAGGCTTTGCTCAGCAGCTTCACTGCGACCACGCAAAAATCTCTTACACATACCTTTTGCGTCCCTAACACGTCTCTACGTCCTTTATACGTCCTTACTTCTCTTTGGGAAAGAGCAGGTTCTCTTACCCGTACTTTTAAACCGGATGAAAACGCTCGCAGCCTGCGACCATACCTTTTACAACTCATATAAAGGAATCGCTCAAGATCAGTACTGAGAATCGTGAAACGCTGCTGTAGAAGCTTGTGAGCATGCCATAGGCTATGTAAGACTCTTTCCCATAACCTTCTGTAAGCTTCTGTAAGCTAGTGAGTCGCCGCGATGGGTGATGGCAAAGCACCAAGTGCAATGGACCCTGGGGCAAGTCATGTTTCCGTTAAACGGCCGACAACAAGGTTGATGAGGGATCTTTGAGACTTCAACAGTCACAGACAGCCGGACCCAGCAGTCTGTCAGGCGTCAAAACAGGTGCAATCTGTGATGCTGCTGACATCGATGAGAAGCTGCTGCAGTGCTGAACAGAACATGCACAGTGTAGGGCACGCAAGCAGATGTGGGAGATAAACATTCACCAGAGCAGCAGAGCAGTCCCAGGTTTGTGCCAGCTGGCACACCAGCAAGCAAAGCCTCTGACGCTGATTGTGCCTGAATGTCTGTCTGGCTTCCTGCAGGGCTGATGAAAAGCATTTGGGTCATGTTGATGCTGAAGGGAGTGATGGCGTGCATTGGGCCCCTGCTGATTGTGAAGGCAACAACTCAGGTCTGACAGTCATATCTGAGGTTTTGACTTTGAGATGTGTGTGCTCCTCATCCAGCAATTGCAACCATGAAAGAGGATAAGTTCGTGTGATGGTCATTGTGATCACCTTGGTGCATGTTGCAGGCACAGATTAGATTCTATCAGAGTTCATTAGCAGATTACCACTCCACTTGCCGTATCATCCACCACTTCCTGTCAGCATGGCACAGAACTACTTAGCACACACATGCAAGTGTGTGCCTGGTCTTGCATGCTCTAGTTCAAGCTGCAACTTTGCTCACAAGCTGACAGGCCTGTCGGCGTTGAGCCATGATGTGTTCCGTCTGAAGGATAGGATATGGCTGAACAATGAGATCACAAATGCTGCTGTTGAGCTATCGACTGCAGGGCACAGAACTCAGGATGCAGCTTTCAGATGTCACATTCCTGTGTGCTTGACAGAACATCAGCACCAGCACCTGCTGCACAAGAGTCTGGGCAATGCATCTGCAGGCAAGTCTGCAGATCACTCAACCTGTGACTTTCACAGCAGCTGCCTAATATCATTGCATCATTTGCAACAACATCATTGTGTACTTTGGTGCAGCTGAGCCAGGGCATTATGTTTCGTCTTTTAACAACATCGGTACTTGTGTATGGTTGTGAACTGCATCTGAAGAGTATGGTCAATGGGTCAGCTGTGTGTTTTCAAGCGTATGATGTCCACATCTGTCTACATGTGATGATGATGCTGTCAGATACACAAATTGCCTTGATCCCACAATGGTGAATGCCAAGCTCAGTCAATGCTGCTGTTCTTACAGGTTAGTGCTGCAGTCCCAACAAATACCTGTCCTGCACTTAAGCTTGCATTTAACTAGACAGTTGCAAGAACAACAGCCCAGTTGCCTGCTGATACTTCAGCCATGTGCAGTTTGACTTGCACATAGGTTGCAGCCTTTTGAAGCATAGTATTGAGCATAGACTTTTGGAAGCCTTTCCTTGAAACGTTGATTTGGCTGCAGGTGTGCTGATCACTTGTTCATCATAGTTATGAATGAGGCCTGCTCATCTCCATACTTTAAGAGTCAGCTGGCTTTCAAGGTGGCGTGATGAGCAGCATTGTACTGCGTCAGCCACTTTGCATATGCCTGACATAACATCAGCATGACAAACTTCCAGCCGTCTGCCAGCGCTACAGGTGATGTCCAGCTAATTTCAAGGGGTTCTGCAGCTAGCTTGAGCTCAGTTGTGTACATAGCCGCAGGCAATGGTTACCTAATGGAAGCAGCTGTCAGCATCTGTCTGCAGACTGCTAGGTGTATAACTGTACTTAAAATTTTCACAGCAGTATGTCATGTATCTAGCAGAGGTACTTGCATTCTGTTTGGTCTTTCAACCATTTCATGCATGAGCCACAATAAAGTGCAGCTTGACATGCAGCTGTGAGATGACATCCTCAAGCTGGTGTCTGCCTGCAATTGCAGATCTGCAGTCTAGACCTGCAGATCTGCAGTCTAGACCTGCAGTTATATCTGCAGAGCTGGGTTCAGCAGATAGATCCTTATCGGGTAAGAGTAGGCTAGGCCTATGGCAGTTGCCAAATGCATTTCTGCGTACACATCGATGATCCCATGTGTAGCAGCTACGGCAACGCTGCACAATAGAATCGGCCGCACTGCACCTGGCACTGCACAGTGTGCAGGGCGTTTTCAAACAGCATGCGTGCTTACGTCAGCAAGCTCAAGCGCGAAGTTCAAAAGGACATTGCCTCAAGCGAATCCAGCAGCACCATACACAATGTACGCAGTCTGCAACAGTCCGCATCAACGCAACGTAGGCACAGAAGCCGAGTCAAGCGGTGTTGCTTGCGCATAGCTCTAGGGATCTTGAGGAACGCACAGACCATTATGACACTGAGCGTGCTGCGAAAGGCTCAGGTCGCGGTTCTTAGGGACCGTGGCAACAACAAATCTTCCGGAAGGTTTCGCCACAATATGCACCCTTTGTCATACGCAAGAGCTTGCCCAAGGTGCGTGTAAGTTTGAATGTTGGCCGATTTGCAGAAAGATCACCACTGTTTACAACTTTTAAATTGCGTCCCAGCCTGTCATACAATGACAGATGCTTCCAACTTCAGGCTTTTTGTAAAAACACCTTCGTTGCAAGTCAGGCACGCACTGCAAGCTTAGCACACAGAACAGCTGTTTCCTGGGGTGCAGTGCGCAAGCCTGAGTGGCTTCTATTGGTGGTTGGTTTTGCCTGTGACACAAGCTGATGCATGCTTTTGACAGGCAGTTGCTCACATTGCGTACAGACTCAAGTCATGCAGCTGTTGGATGCGAGACATATGCAGGACTGCAGCAAAGTCTTGTGTGCATGCTTCATGTGTGCACAGTATTCACAGCATACACAGTGTAGTATTGCAGGCCCAGATATCCAGTGCAGAGAGTCAGAGTGGCAACAAGCAGGTCCACAAAGTGTCACCGTCTTACAACACAGCCTTAGAGGTTAGGGGCTGCCGGTTCAATCAAGTGTATACACTATATGTATGGCTGTTGCTCAGGGCACAGCTACATGCGGCAGCAAGACAGCTGCCAAGAAGGATAAATAAGAGGCTTTGAGGATTCAGCTGCCTTGTCTGAAGGCCTTGAAGAAGACTGACTGAGCTGCCTTATGTCTCATATTGCAACTCAGATTGTCATAGCTTTTGCTCAGCACGTCAGGCGTGCTGCTTTGCGTAACACCTTTGTGGTTAAAGAATCAAATACAGCTGCCATGCATGTTGACGTAACTGTTGAATAGCAGAAGGGTAGTTGCATGTCTGCAGCCTGTTGTCTTTTGCTATAGCAGGTTATGTATCATGAATCATCAAGATGGACATATGTAATCAAGGCACCCTTCTCATATCAGCAACAGGACGTCTCTTCTGCATACTTTTCCTGTCGCAATCCGTCCTTTTCTCGCTGCCATTGAGACAATATGAGACGTCGCATATCCGGGTCTTTCTTGTCTCTTTCTCTTCCCATTCGCAAAAACGTATTGTGGACAAATACCCTATTCCTGTACTTTTGTCGTCTCTTAACAAAGAAAGTCATGTTTCTTTGGCGTACCTTATGCTTATCATAGGCATATCATTTGGCCAAAGAAAGATACGCAAAAGGTATGCATTAAAGAAAATTCCGTCCTCACAGTGCTTTATGCAGCAGGGACATTGCTTCTGTGCATATGGGACATTTTTTCAACGATGGATTCATTTTGAAACATTTCCCTATGTGCTTTGTTGGGTTATAAACCACAGCATATTGCAGCAAGCACTCATGTCGGTATTGCAGAGATACAATGCCAATATTGAAGCAATAAACAGCTTCATGATATGTATTGTCATGGGCATGCGGCGTAGTACAACAACCAGTCGTGCATTACAACCATCATCACCACAGATGATGACACATGATGACACGTCTGTGACCATACTGTTTGAGCCTGATGCATGGTAGATGTCGTACATCACCAGTATATGCATAACCTGACACTGCGCAATGCAGGCCATTGGTTGAATGATGGTCTCAAGCTCTGGGCTGCCGCCTTGGGAGTCTCCCGTTATGATGCCTGAAAAGCATGAACTTTTGATTTCTTTGCTTTCTTTCCACAATCTCATGGTGCCAACTGCTTGTGCCATCTGCATGTCATTGCAAAACATTGCAGTCACCATCCGTGCCTGTGTGTCATTGCATCGTCATGCTTGGCCTACCAGCAGGTCTGGCCTCTTTGCATGAGCAGTGCCTCAATTGTCCAGGAAACAGAACCATGGGATACACATACCTGCTCACCAGAACACAAGTTGCTCATCAAGTCAAAACCGCCATCACTGACTTATCAGTTTTCACACTGAGCCTGTTGGAGGCATTTCTGCATGCTGATTGTTTCTTGTTTGCAGCTTCCTCAGCCGTGAGCCATGATCAAAAGTGTGCAGACATGCCGTGTGTCCTTTGGTCTTTGCCAAAAGACAATGCTGACTGAAATCTGATCAGGGCTTTGCCCTCAACAGTCCACAAGGCAAAAGTTGCAATGCTGTGACAGCACCAGTTTGTGACAGTGAATGTGCATGCTGTAGGTTACAAGGCTGGAACAGGCATATGAGGCTCAGGCAGCCCCACAACAAAGTGCTAAGGCACAAAAGGCAGCACCAAAGGCAGATGTAGAATGCCAAAGGGCAACTCTGGAGCAGCAATGGGAGCTGCAGGAGCAGCAGAGGGCAATGCAGGCTGGACAGAGGGCATGCACAGTGGTGGCAAAGTTTGCTGAAGATATCCAGCGTCTGCACACCAGAGGGAAAGGGCAGACAGTGCCCGAGACCTCAGTCATTCATGAAAGGTTGCAGTTATTCCCAGACAGGATCCAAGGCTATGAAGAATCGCAAGACAAGCCAGCTGAGGTCATCATGCAAGGAAGCAGCGAATTTGGATGCAGAAATGGGTTTGTTGTGTTACTACGTGGTCCTGAGCAGTATCTGACAAAAGGGTCTGGGTACATCTATACATACTATGTCAAAGAAGCCCCAAATGAATTCAAGGTGGGCGTCTGTAAGGACTTGCCTGAAAGGCGAGTGGATAGCGGCAGGCTAGTTGGGCGGGTCGTAAATCAACGCAGACACAACAACAAGGAGTATTTGCTGGAAGAATCTTTTCCTGTACCGCACCGAACGCTTGTAGATGAGGTTTTGAAGCTTCGATTGAAGTGTTGGAATTGCCACCATCCTGACAAGGGTGATGGGTACACAGAGTGGTTCAGCCAGATTCAGATCAATGTTCTGAAGGATCACATCCATGATGTCATTAGGGTTGTCAAAGCATTGTATCCTTGATGGTGATGAAGTTGTTTTTGGTGAAGCTGCTGTATGCTGCTGGCGCACCTCTGTTGTACAACATGTACCTGCCTGGTCAAGTGAATACATGTACTGCTTGTAGTACTACCAGAGCTGTTGACAGCTTGTGAGCCTCTGATATGTGTGTACATGACCATGTGCAGACAATGTACAACACTTGATATTGGTAGAGTTGTTCTGTGTATGTTACCATGACAGTAAACTGTGTGTGGGTTTGTCACATGGTGGCATTTGTGACTCTGAAAGTCCGTGAATGCTAAACTGTCATGCCTTCAACGAACCTGTTCTTGGGCTCTTCTTTTGTTAGGTGTTAGCTCGCTCGTATTGGTCAGTTTAGGCACTTGCTTCGGGGACATCTAGATGTACATTCTTTGCATTGTAAGTTGTGATGCTTCTGCTATGTGTAAAGACACCTTACTTCATGGCCGTCATCGGCTCCCAGCAGAAGATGTTTTTGGGTTGTGTTGAAATCAGTAAGCAAGGCGCACAGCAAAGTCTGTTGCAAGAGTGAGGGGGGCTGAGAAAAACAAACGAGCTCTACAGAGCGTGATTATCATAGCATGACTATCATAGCATAAACCATCTGAAGTTGCAATCCTGACCACCAGACAAAAGCTGCACTGCATAGAGTCTCGGCGCTGAGTGTCACATGTCAGCCTACAAGCGCTGACTCAATGGGCTTTATGATGCTGCAAACTGGCTGGAACAGATTCTCCAGCTTATGGCTGGCACAATCATGATTCATTCAACATGCACCAAAAGACAGGATACTCATTGGCAACAACATCCAGCATTCATCTGGTCATGTTTGGAAAGCGTCACATTTGCACCTAGGCATGCGACTGGCCGCCAGCCAATGCTGCTTCCATCTCTGCACGTCTTGTCAAGCATGCTTTCTTCATTGTCAGATTCTGGCATGTGTGGCAGTGGCCACAGCGCTGAGATGCACTGATCTTTTGGAAGGGCTGAAGCCGCTTTCTTGGCTTAGTTTTGCCTGCTGGCCTTGATTGTTTCAACCTCTCTTCAGGGGCACTCCCAAGGAGCTGCTTCATCTTCGGATGAGCAGTGAGCTGATGCTGGGCCTGTGATACAACCATCTGCCCCTGTAATGCAGCTGAGACATGCACAGGTGATGCTCCAGGTGTCTGGTTGCTAGTGCTGATTGGGAGCATCAGCTTGGTAGGTGCTACTGGACTGCTGCCAGGTGCTACTGAATGGGTCTTGCTAGAGGGTGGCTTTGGCTCATGCTGGCCTATGGCAAAATAGGGGGCTGCATTTGTTTGCATGCCAGAAGGCACTTTTGCCTTCTTGTGAATGGGCACGTCAGCTTTGTCATGGCTTGCGCGTTTTGGCTTTGGGACTTGTGCTGAATGGGGCAACAGCCATGCTGGCAGCGCACTTGGCATTCCTGCATTCAAGTCACAGCCCGGCTCAGTGTCAGTCCAAACCAGTCACTTGAATTGTTGAAATATTTGAATCATTAAAATTGTTAAAATTGTTAAATTTAGTTAAAATCAGTTAAAAATTGTTAAAATCAATTAAAATTGGTTGAAACTAGTAAAATTGGTTAAAGTTAGTAAAAATTGAAAATTTGTTAGAATCAGTTAAAGTTAGTTAAAATTGCCATTTGAGGAGAAAGCATGATGACTACAACACCATTTAGGCAGGTTGGAAGCCAAATTCAGAGTTGCCCTTGATTGACTGCTTCAAAGCCAGAATGGCGAGGAATGGAAGCAGATTGTATGGAAACCAATCAGTTGTTTGGGTAGCTTTCAAACCATGCAATCGTGTCATAGTCTTTCCCATAATCTTTGTATATTCGTTTATTACTCAAAGTATTCCTCTGATGGTACATAAGCTTCTCTGACAGTCGAACCTTCTTGTGATGCTGTTCTTGACTTTGTTCACTGGCAGGAGTGTGCAGATTTCTGTTGCCGCCAAGGTGGTCAATGGAAACTTCTAAAGCAACACATCTTTTTGAAGCTTGTCGTACGCCGCACACAAACTGTTGTTGCTTGCAATTAATACGTCAGGTCTATTTGCAAAGCGCACAGGATACAGATGGTGTCACAAGGTATCACATGGTATTGCAAGGTATTGCATGGTAACACAAGGTATCACATGGTGTCACAAGGTATCACATGGTGTCACAGGGTATCACAGGGTATTACATGGTATCACATTGTATCACAAGGTATTGCATGGTATCACAAGGTATTGCATGGTGTCACAGGGTATCACAAGGTATTATCAGGTATTGCATGGTATCACAAGGTATCACATGGTACCACAAGGTATCACAAGATATCACGTGATGTCACAAGGTATCACATGGTACCAAACACTTACCCGCAGCCTTGCTACACACCGCAAACATATGATGAAGTAAACACTGTTTACTTGTTCACAGTCAAAGTTTGGGGCGCTGACATCAACTTGTTCTCTGCAGGGCCCTCAGCGTCCTGATTATCTAGGGCAGCATGAGCTTGAGGACGTATGGTACCTGTACTGCTGTTGTAGGCTCTGACGCAGATGCAGGCCTGGTTGAACAGATAGGCCACCTCCCCCTGCCTCATGCCCCTGCAGATGGAGGCTGCCTGTACCCCACTGTACACCCTCCGCCTCCTCCACCCCTTCATGCTAGCTTCTGGTACCTGCATACAAACATGCATCTCCACAGCTGATGAGCGTTCAGGATCTCTGTGCAGTGCAAAGGCCTGGGGTCATGTCTGCGTTCTGCTGTTGCTATGTGCCCAAGGCTGGTTTTGCTTGGCGTCCAAGACTGGTGGGCAAGACAGAGACAGAAGTAGAGACAAAGGCAGAGATAGAGACAGAGGCATAAGCAGAGACAGAGGCACAGACAGAGGCAGAGACAGAGACTGTCTGTCTCTGTCTCTACCTCTGTCTGTGCCTCTGTCTGTGCCTCTGTCTGTGCCTCTGTCTCTGTCTGTGCCTCTGTCTGTGCCTCTGTCTCTGCCTCTATCTCTGCCTCTGTCTCTGCCTCTATGCCTCTGCCTCTCTGAGAGACAGACAGGGACAATCAGGTCGCAAGTGACGCTGGCATGGTAGTAATGACCTTGCATGAGCCAGAGCAAGGCACAGTAAGCAGCACACTGGCTGCCCATTGGGCCATCTGGAATTTCCATAGTCGCCTCAATGGGCAGTCACTTTCTCCAGATGAAACTGTATCCAGATGAACTGTATCCAGATGAAACTGTATCCAGATGAAACTGTACCTGCAGTGGGTGTGTGATGGTGGCTTGGTCCAGGAACACCTCGTTGACTTGGAAGAAAGTTCCGTTGAGAGGGAACTGGTTCTTCATTGCTTTCCTACAGGGGACTAGCAGAGCCACATATGCCAGGCCATCTTTTGCAGATGGACCAGGACTGCAGGCTCTGCCCACGCTTTCTGTGCCCCTGCTCTGCTGCTCATGGCTGCCGTGATTTGAATCAGGAACACCTGCTATGCCTGCTGTGCTTGCTATACCTGCTGTGAAATCCAAGCCAGCTGAGCAGGTGCCTACGCCTGCTGGACTGCCAAATGTACCTGTCAGCATTGAGCTGCCAAACCCAGCAACGCCCAGAACTGGCGTGCTGGTTTCACGATCAGAGCCTCCTGCTCTGCATGCTGGGCCTGCCGAGGTGCCCTGTTCTAACATCTGAGGTTGCCAAGGCACACCAGCATCTGCAGCTGGACTAGCAGCCTGGTCAGCAGCAGCAGCAGCAGCTGGTTGACTGATGCCAGGGGCCGTTCCGCTCATGGCCATAGGGCTAGCCCTTGGTGGCTGGAAAGGCAGAGCCAGGAAAGGTATGTTGCAAGGCACGCGCAGTGCGCTAGGCTGGAGGTGCAGTGGCAACAGGTGCAGGCAGCTCTGGGGAATCTCAAAGGCTTGGAGCAACAGGCGGTTGTGGTGGGTGTCTGCTGCTTGCTCAGCTGCCGGCTGGCTGCCTGGGGGCTGGGCTTGCTGGTGGGTGTGGCGCTGAAGGATGCTGTAGGCGTGTTGCAGAGCTGCAAATGCCTGCATGTTCATTTCATTTTGAATTTTGCAGTCTGGGGTGTGAAGCCAGTTGTGACTCATCAAACATCCTGGCTTGAAAGTACAGGTGTAAATGCACGTCATTCATTCGTTGTCAAGGCACTATTCCTGGTAGTATATGGTGCATGCAGCTCGGCTGAATCACAAATTTTGTGATTGCTGACTGCGTGCTGAAGACCACTACTTTTGGTCTTTTCCTGAAAATTTCTAGTCAGATGAGCAGCAATCAGTTGGATCTGGAGCCAACAGGACTGAATTCAATGGCTTGTGGCAAGATGAGCAACGCTTAAGCTGAGGTTACACCAGACAGCTTCTACCCATCAATGACAACACAGGTGTGGCTACACAATTACTCAAGCTTGACTGATAATATTCTGCGCTCTCATGCTCTCTGATCCTCAGCTTGGTACAGGGATGACAACAATACATGCATGAATTCATACTATGTTCCTCAGGCTTTGCAGGGTGTGGCGCCTTACTTCTTCAGCACTGGCCAAGCTGCACTTGTCAGGATGCACAAGCATGGATAGCTCCCGCATGCGCCTTCGTATGTCACCTGGGGCTTGTCCACGAAGCCCTAACCCGGCGTGTAATCCCAATGCCTCAGCAGCAGCCTTCAGCAGCCTGAAAGAAAAGAAAAGAAAGTATTACGCTTTTCAGCGATCATAACGGGAGCCTCCTGAGGCGGCAGCCCGGAGGCTCCCGCCTTTCAGCAGCCTGCACACACTTCATACTCTCTTGAGCCCAAATGCATGCTTTTGAAGTTACTACGCTTCTGAAGGTGCTTGTCTGGTGTCTTGAAGGTGGCAAGACAACAACTGGGATCTGCATGATGCTGGACATACTTGATTATGCACAACAAGGTGACTATACAAGAAGGTGACTTGATGCTGATCATAGGCTGTGTCTGCAGCCTTGATCAGGAGCACAGGTAAATCCTTGCGAAACAGCATACTGGAACCGAAGACGAATTGGAAGCAAAAGGATGCAAGGACTGTCAGTCAGCCTGCAGCACCTACTCACCAGACCTCATGCTCACACTGCGTGGTTCCAAAACCACCAGTATGCACACAGCAACAGGACATGCGTCATGCGTTTGGCTATGTACTGCTGCATGCAAACAAAGTTGCACACTTCGGCATGTGTTGACGTGTGCAGAAGAAGTCCTTTGTGTTGTTTCTTGAGTCCTTCTTGTTTTCTGTAAACAAAAGACAGACACGACAAAAATGGGACAATAAGAAAGGTCAAACCTGTCTGGATGCTGCAAAGCAGAGCCCTCTGTCTCTGCCTGATGCATGGTATTTTTAGCTGTCAGTAGCGTCTCAACTACATCTTCCACAGACTGTGCAGCTGAAGCACATCCTGCAAAACTGCTCGTTCTGTCCACTCTTGGAGTGGACAACTCAGCCTCAACATCCTCAGCACAGTCAGGCTGCTTTGGCTGAGCAGCCTGTTCAAACTTTGCACTAGCCTGCTTAGCATGCACAGCAGCAAGGGAAGCTGTTGGCAGAGCCATGTCCATGGGGGTGCAACCCACAGGGGTGAGGGGGGACCCAAGCAATACTGCAGCTACTGGCTTGGTAGGCGTGGCTGGAGCCAAGTCTTCTATGTCAGTAGGCACAGCGTGTGCATCAGAGGCACACTCAGCAGGACCGCTGTGCTGCCCTGGCTCCTGCAGATGGCATTCTATACCTGAGCAAAGCCTGACATTCATGCGTGCAGGCATGCACGTACTCAGGGGTCAACCTTTGATGCCAAACCCCAAAACTGTGTTGATGCCACATGTAGCAAGTGGCACAACTGCATGCAAGCATAGTGTAGAAGAACAAAAGACGACAACTTTTGGTGCCAAATTGATTTGAAGCCAAGTAATATACCAGGCTGTGTATGCAAGCATAGCTTTGTCCCAGCAGGGCTTATGAAGCAGGACTGTACTTCACTTGATCCAGTAGTACTGCTCCTTGCTGAATCAGATAGGTTGTGGCCTGTTGAGACCATTGAAACCCGTGCTGAAGGTGCAGCTTACCTGACTCTGCCTTGAAAAGGGTTTCATTGGCTGCGGCTGGAGCCTCTTGCCATTGTTCAGCGCATACTCACAGCTGGCTTGCAGCGGACAGGCTCCACAGTTAGGGCTCACTTTGCTACAGAACACCTGCAGATACAAGCCGTGTCGCCTGTGTACTGCCAACGTGATACATAAAAGCACCGGAAAACCATACCTACACATTGCAAGGCGGACAGGATTGTATCCAGCAGCTAGGCACAGCCCTTGTAGACTGACAGTAACGTTGAATGACAGAGCTTTGAGTGACGTTAACCAACCAAAACCCACTCCTTTTATGACCAAGATATGCAGGATGAGACACATTGCATCCAGGACCAGAAGCAGCACAACAACAGAAAGCATTGATAGGGCAACGCCACCTGCAAATGCGTTTGCTACTGATAGCCAAGGGAAGGTGGGCTGCCTGGACAAGCTTCTGTGTGTGTGCATGTGTGTGTCAATGCTCACAACATGTGCATACTCTAACTGTCCATCATATGCATGAAAATGAATCATCTCCCCAATGTAGAACTCGTTTTTGCTGTCCCCAAGCGTTTCTGAGTTTAAATTTCCACTGCAGAATGGATGTTTCTGGCTTAACAAGAGCAAAATGCGCAAGCACAAACAAGGTGTTAGGACAGCTCAATGGAGTTGCTGCTTTGACAGAGGAAGGACCGACCTTGCCCAGCGTGATCATCTGGTAATGTAGCTCGTATAGGGTGGCAATATCAAAGGATGCCAAGCGTGAGTGTAGATACTTGTGGACTTCTGTCTCTGGAGCATATTGGTCTGCCTGCAGCATCAATTGCGTTGACACCTGTCATGCTCTGTTGCGCTTTGCTAAGAACTTTGCATTGCCTCCAGGGTTTGAACCCTACACACAGTTGCAGAGCAGGTGCATAGCTGCTACATACGAATCGTTTCCGACCCCCGTTTTCTCAGGCAGCTCATCAGGTAGCTGCAGCTCCTAATACCCCCCGGCATTTTGAAAATGCTGAACCAATTTTTGCTGTTCTCTTCTTGATATCAATTCAATCAAAACAGAGCTCTGTAACCAATTCCATTGTGAGTTTCTGCATGTGGATCATCAGCGTCTACATGGCCATCACAATGCATGCATTGCCTGCGATATAATTGAATGCCCATATCAACAGCCCTACTGTATCAGCAAGCAGCAACTCCAGAAGCTTGCAACCAGTGAAGTGGCACTCAGCGCGCACTGGTGCCAAAATTGGCAATGCCCATTAGACTCATACTCCCATTCATGCAGTTGTTTATCCATTTGTTCACTCATTGGATCACTCACTCACTCCCTCCCTCACTCCCTCCCTCACTCACTCACTCACTCACTCACTCACTCACTCACTCACTCACTCACTCACTCACTCACTCACTCACTCACTCACTCACTCACTCCCTCCCTCACTCACTCACTCACTCCCTCCCTCACTCCCTCCCTCACTCACTCACTCACTCACTCACTCACTCATTCACTCACTCACTCACTCACTCACTCACCCTTGGGCTCAAGATACCCACATTCCTGAGTGGCTCCCTGCGTGAGGGCTGTTTTGGCAATCAGCAAACCCAAGAGCAAATTGTACCTCTATGCCTAGCTCAGAGTCTAGGGGGATCCACCCTAGGCGGCTACAAATGCGGCCCACATTCACATCCACTGGGAACTCTTGCATGCGTAAGCACAGTAGCATGATGCACGCCACACTCTTGCGCCCCAGGCCTACACCACTCAAAAACAGCATATTTTGCGTTTGCCGTGTTCCCGTGTGTTACACCAGCATTTGATCAGAGTAATCACAGCATGTCATTGGCCTGCCATTTATTCGTAATTTAGGGCAGTTGTTGTGCATGATGCAATGTCATTCTTGCTGAGCATGTGGAGCCCGCCTGCCATCATGCTATGTCCAGCACAAAGAAGAGTGTCACAGCACATTCAGCATCAGGTCTCCAAGGCACATGTGCGCCGCCCACAAAGTCAGGCAGCCTATACCAACTCCATAAGACCTCATATGACCATGATTTGATGCACTTTTGAGACCAGACTTCATGACAAGGCATACCTTCAACGCTCATGAGGAATGCTGAGGCGACTTGAGGTGTTGCATTGCGCAACCACTCAAGGCTCAGCTCCACCTGCTGTGATGCATCGCCTGCTGTTGCTGCATTGACAGCTGCCCCATCAGCAGCAGCCCGGCAGACAGTTGAGCCCTCAACAGCAGCACCGGCAGCAGTAGCAGCAGCAGCTGGAACAGCAGCAGCAGCATCACTGTGCTCCTGATTCAGTTCTACATCTGATGTGTGCATGTGACATGCCTGACTGACCGGAGTCAAAATGGCTGAACATAAGCCACATGCATCAAGGTCGCTGTGCGCTCTGCTACACTTGTTCTGAAGTGACTCGACTGTTGGTGAAGCGCCAGTCATGATGTCTATGCTGTCGAGGTCGAGGGGGTCTGTGCTCAAGTGAGCTCTGTCCTGCAGGTGGGCATGGCAAGGAAAGGGGGCTGCTTGACTGGCAGGCTGGTGAGTCAGGCCCATTGGTTGATCATCAACTGGAGGCTGTGCTGTCTCTGATTGGGGAGGGCTGTTGGCAGTGTCCACCTGATGGGGCTGCATGCTGGCCAGCCCTTGTTGAGATGCCGAAGCAGTACTATGGAGCCGGTTCAAGAAGGCCTGTACAAGAAGCAGTCAGCTTGAGGGTTCACCCCTGACTGGCTGGGTCTTCCCGAATAGCTCATCATGAGCTGGAAAGCGTCTTTATTATTACAGTTGTTGTTGATAATAATGTTATTCTTATTACTGTTATTATTGTTGTTATTATTATTGTTATTATGATTATTATTGTTGTTTATATTATTTCTATTTTAATTATTATTATTACTACCATTACTACTATCATTAAGGCATTCAGTTCCAGGCATGTTGCACGGACTGCTAACACAGGTATTTCATCAGACACAACATGCTGACACCATGTGCAGATTGGATGCAATAGATGGGCATCACCTGAATGCTATCTGCCAAGCGATTTTGCATGCCTCGGCACTGAATGGCTTCAGCCACCTGTACAACCAACAATAAGTAAATGGCAAGCCCATGGAGACATATGCATGTCAAAAGCAACAGCACATTTTGATGGAGCAATCAGCATGTGTTGTGCATAGCGTGCTGGTAAGCGTCGCTGGATTGCATCCTCGAAACACAGACGCTCAAGGAGTGAGAGTGCTGATCAGTACAAGGAACCCAGCAGTTCCTAGAGATGATAGGCATGCCGTGACAAAAACCTTGACGCTACAAAGTCTGAGGGATGCTTCATGCAGGAAGCCTGTGTGGCAAGCTGGAGTGAAGAAGTATGACCTGTGAGGCAGGAGCTCTCCTGACAGCCTCCCAGTCGATAGCATCACTCATGTCTACACCATCAGTCACCACCAGCTGCCTTTCCCTCATGCCCAGATCATCACGCTTTGCCACACCCTTGTCCATACGCACAGCTGTTGTTTGATCAGCTTCGTGGCTGCTTGCCATGCAGTTACTGTCAGTGTTCCCATGACCCGGCAGCTCAGCGGGAAGTGTTGAAGCCAAGGGTGCAGTGTGCTTGGGGTGTAGGCTGGGATTCAGGATTGGGGGTCTGGCTGGGAATCTGGCCGCCAGTGTCATGTAGGCTTTGCTAGAAAGCTGGTCAGAGACGTTCTGCGTGAGGAAGGTGCCGATGACTGAGTCCAGCACTGACCCGCCCCAGGGTTTGCTGTAGGCGCGATCTCCTAAGACACACCTGCATGCACTTCCTCTGCAGTTGCTGAGTGGCCGGCAAAAGTTCGACCCGCAAGTGCCTTGCTTGCTGAGGGTGTCACAACATGCACCAGCACATCTGACACAGATTACAAGTCCTTTGGCTGCTTACGGCGTTTGACAACATGCAAGCCTTGAGTATGCCAAACGAGGTACACAGGGTTTGCTTCTATGAGTAATGCAGAAGTGCAGTGGCTTCGAGGTCGCTCTGATGGGCGCAGCTCTTGCGCACAGAGACCAAGCTGACACATGGCTTTGACTTCTGCTGCTGGAGATGAAGCTGACAGCATCATTCAGATGGCTCATAGAGAGCAATCACCATATATGCAACATTGCTGCATGCATTTTAACATGGCATGCATGTTCAGTTGGGGTTGCTAGCTGAAGACCAGCGACCAACTGACTCTTGGCATGGCTGGCAAAAGTCATGTTGTACATATTGATGGTCAGGATGTTAGTCCATTGTCTCCTGTTTGTCCCGCATCACAATCTGTGACATGTCATAGTAATCACCTGGCTTGGTGTGTAAACTGAGCAATGCGCTCTGCCCACTGCAGACTTTCATTTACGCCGTATGGCATCAGCGTCAAGCTACCCTCCTTCAAGATACGAGCTCGCCTGACTGCAGCAGCACAAGCTGTTGCTTAGCACCGCTTGTGGTTGACAGTTGCTGCCTATAGTATGGTGTATGCCAGACTCATGACAAGCTGTTGCTCAGCACCGCCCCTTTGGTGGACAGTTGCTGCCTATAGTATGGTGTATGCTAGACTCATGACAAGCATGTTGCATAGCAAACAGACAGCAAGACTGCATGATAGGCAGATGCCTGTACCGTTGTCAGCATAGCATACAGTCTGAACAATCAAGGCAAGATTGTTGTATCGCAGCAGAACACAATGAATGCAAATGGTACGCAAACCAGACGGCAACTGGAGAAGGGACACAACCATGCTGCATCACATTTGCAAGTTGTGGTTACTATCTTCAAGGTGTGACAGATACGGTGGTGCCTGCACCTTTTTTCTTCTTCAGCACCGTGGTGTTGGGTTCGGCTGCATCAGGTGGCAAAGGACCAGGCTGTACAGCATGCTGCTCTGCAGGAGCTGGCAGTATGGAGAGGTCAGATGTCCATACAGACAGCTGCTGGCTTTGACTTTCCCATTGCATCTCATGCACTGAGGGTGCAGACTGAGAGAACAGCTGTGGTGGAAGATCTGCCTGCCAATGCATCTGATGCCGTGACAAATCACTGAAAGTCTGTCTGTAGTGTGAAGAAGCGCTGCTCCAGTCAGCAGCTGGGGTGTCAGAAGATGCATACACATGCTGTGGAGATGCTGCTGGCGTAGATGGTGCCGAGGAAGAGGCAGCACCAGGTGGGAAGATGGCATTGTCCAAGCTCCAGATAGGCAGGCCAGGCGGCAGTCTGCAGCTCAATGGCATGTCATAGACAGGCAGGGTAGTCTCTTCAGGCCCTGAAGGTGCTGTTGGAAAGGCCTGGTAGGTTGTAGCTGGGGACAGCACACGAGCAGTGCAAGGGGGAGGCGTAAATGGAACAGGGGTAGGGGTGGGTGGGGCAGGGCTGTCATCTAAGCTCCAAAACGGCAAGTTGGGAGGCAGTCTGCAGCTGACGGGCATGTCAAAGACAGGCAAGCCAAGCGTGCCATCATCAGGAAATGAGGATATATAGGCTCCATGTGGTATATTTTGAGTGGGGACAGGAGCAGGTATGGTCAGGAGAGCATCTTCGCTGAGTGCCAAATCAGACAAAGCAGTAGGCAGGCTACAGGCTACAGGTTTGTGCATGGCAGGCTGGATGTCCATGTCATTGGTTTCTGGTGATGCATGACAGTCTGCACCATCTGTAGCGGCAGTGGCAGTAGCGTCAGGGCTGTGCTGCTGAGCAAACCCAGAGCTACTGATGCTGGCAGGTGATTGGCCATACAATTGGAGTTGCACACCATTTGACGGCGTGTTTGAGGCTGAGTGAACAGACCTTGTTGCATGCTGGGTTGCTGCGCTGCTATGGGCAGGTTCAAGTGCATGGCCAGCAAGCTTGTTCCAGCTGTTGCTTGTGACAGGACCACCAAAACTGTCAAGGATTGCTGCCAGTGCTGCCGCATACTCAGCTGCAGCTGTTGCAGAGCCTATGTGTGGTGAATGCTCTTGCATGCACCATGATTGGCATGAGATGTCTAAGCACTTCGAAGACTTCTGTGCCTCTGCAACAAACAAGCCATTTGAGCACTGTACTCAGCACAAACATGCAGGCTGAGCTATTTTGGCTGATGCAGTTGTTTTCAGGTGATGCAAGTCAGGCTTACAGCCAAGAGTGGGGCTTGCCTGGTGATGCAAACCACTGCACAGCCGCAGCATGGCCAGGCAAACCAGGCAAAGGTGCCAGGTAATCCGCTGCTGTACGCCCCAATCCGACCTGTTCGTACTGCCGGACTTCTGGCTTCCAGGGCTGATGAGCCGGGACTGGATTTGGTATGCCTACCGGGTGTAGCCACATACTCCGACGGATGACATCATCACCTAGCTCTTTGGTGCTAGCATGCCCGTCCACACGAAAGTCTGAGATAGCTGACGACTTGATATAGTTCTGTGGGCGAGGATCCCGACTACCCATCAAAGCTTTTTGCAGCTATTTCTACTGTTCGCGGTGGCCGAGCAGCGCTTGACGGGATCGGCGATCACTGCAACCAGCCAGCCGTCATACAGACGCGCTGCTCTTTTCAGTGTGCAAAAGCAGATCACATGTCATCCCTGAATTTACAATGTCGTCGTCGGTCGACGGTCGCTTAAGGGTGCAGGTGTTTTGTAAGCTTCGCAGACGTACAACGCACGTGCAAACTTTGGGTCTATCCAGCTGGGCCAAAGGTATCCTTGTTTCCATAGCCGAAGCTGTGCCACCTTGAACTCGCTCCCTCAGCACGGGCCCTGAGCGAAATCCTCGTGCTTGGCTCTGACCTGTCTCTGGTGCTCTACGTGAGCAGCCATGCAGCTGAATGCGGTACCTTGCAACTGTCGCCAGGTCTTTGGTGGCGCCAGAAGTCAGAGCTCACACTGCAGAACAAAGATTAAGCAATCAAGACACCCAGCCTTTATCCAGCGCACCAAACGGCAAAGGTTTGAGTACGCTGTCCTGCTGGACTTGCTTGTGTTTGACCACAAATCTAACACAGCTCTGCTGGTGCAGGGTAAGAGCTGTGGAAAATGACACTGATCTCACAGAAGACGAGCTAGAAGAAAAGATGGATGCGTTCATGCGCAGCCAAGCAGACAGAGAAAGCGGTAAGCTGCCTGTACTTCTGTGCCCTTTGGCCTCAATTTGCTATGTCACGGCCTGGCGCTGGCACAAAGTGGGATGGGCCATTCAGACCCACATGTCTACAGGTGCTGTGGCAAGCCCAGAGCTTCTGCCTGACAAAGTGATTGGTGACGACCAAGTGTCAGAGCAGGTATTTTCCACCACAACTTCCTGAATTGAAAAGAGTGACACACCGCCCATCTGCCTCCCTTTCAGGCATAATGCAATCAATATATCTTGTTTGTGCTGTTTCTGATAAGCATGCAATGCTTGCAGCAAGCCAAGAAGCTGTGCCGGGACATCATGAAAGCTGTAAATCAGCTGCAAGAAAAGCGTGACATGTCCATAAATGAATGCAAGCTGACGATTGCCATTGAAGACCCGCGAAGCAGAGAGCGGCGGGAGGCCATGGGCATTGAGGTCAGGCCTTTGGGGCATTGCTGTCTGATTCTGGCTTGCAGTCATCCACCAAATCTGTTTGGACCAGCCTAGCAACCATGATTGATGCAATGTAGTTGTCCATACGCATGTCTGTACTATCTATTTTGCTATGTTTATGGGGATGTTGAGCCTTTGAACTGCAGCAGTGCTTTTGCGGGTGGGTGTATCGCTATCATCGAGTCAGATGTTACACTGACATATTGCTTTTCCTTCTACAGCATCAAGATGTCTGGCTGTTTGGCTGTTGTGCCTGCAACACTATTACAATCTGGTCCTGCAAAGAGTCTGTTTTTATGTGTGTGTGTGTGTGTGTGTGTGTGTGTGTGTGTGTGTGTGTGTGTGTGTGTGTGTGTGTGTGTATGCCAGAGCTGCAGCGAGCACTGCTCCTAGCATCACAGGCTGCACACATCCTACCAGAATGTTGCATGTTTCATATTGGTATAGTCATGAATATGGCATGCGGCAGGAAAATGCTGGTGGTGTTTCACGGGACGAGATGGCGGCAGCTTTGATGGAGGTCGTAGATGGGCGTTTACCCAAGGACAGAATTGCCCTGAGAGAGCTGTATAATGAGATTCTGGGCTGGCCTTGGCTAGAAGCTGATGAAGACCAAACTGAGGGCACTGGCGAGGCTGTTGCAAACTACGAAGGCATTACACCCACAGGTGCACCATCCAACGGTCTATGCATGTGCAGGAGAACTGAGGAGAACTGTGCTACCTATGTCTGCACTTTTCATGATGTGATTAATTGTATGTCTCAGCCTTGGTCATTCATTTGTCAAAGTCAATAGGCACGAGCAAGTTCCACATGTTGCCTGTAATGCTGGCATCAAGGGCAGCAGGCTGACAAGCCATGTGGTCCATTGCAGGCATCACACAGAAGCCAGAAACGGGGTCAGCTGGCTGGAGAGGGGACCAGCCCAGACCTCCTGTGGGTCGTGACAAGACAGAGAAGCCTCAGGGAATAGCTGACCTGTTGCCTGACTGGGTTGGATATGGCTTCCTCTATGGACTCTCAGGCTTGCCTGTCATCATTGGAGTGTTGGTTGTTGCTGTGCTTTTCTTCAATTCGCTCAAGTAGATTAAGCTGATGACAGCGGCTGTAACGATATGTCCTGTTACAGTCCAGGCCAAGGCAAAAGCAGTTTAGCAAGCCAAAACATGCAGTCTACTGCTGGGAGTGCATGATCAGGGCTGGTGTGAACAGCATCTTCAGTAACTGTCAGCATGTCTGTGACCCTCAAAATTTGCAGATTCAAAATTGCAGACCTGCACACGAAGATTTCTCATCTTTAACACATACCATCAGCCTCACCATTACTAGGTTGCTGTCAGTTGATTGTTATGTGCATGAGTGTTTTGATCCATTTGGTGTCACAGACAGGCTTGCCAGCTGGCGCATGAAAATCCCCGTTTTCCCGGGACAGGGTCAGCCCCAGATAGGTTTGTAATGGCTCAGCGTTCATCCGGTGAATACGACAACTAGCGCTACGCATTATTGACCAGACGAGTCAAAGCGCATGTGCAGCGGCTCATTGCAAAGTGATCGTCTGAGTACGGGTGCGTCATCAGAAGGCCAATATGTCGTCGACGGCAGATACTGCCCTCGGATACATGAAAGCTTGGGGGAATAAAGCCAAGCAGTATGCCCTCAACCTCACGGATATCGAGATCAAAGTTGAGCAGGCTACCAACAATGATCCCTGGGGTCCACACGGCACCGTCATGGGCGGTAAGTCTTAGGTTTGCTTTTGTCCATCAGTTCTGCTAAACTGCTGCTTATCTGGGAGAAAGCATATTCAGCTGTCTTTGCTCCTGTGCAAGTGTAACTTGTCCATCAAGCCTTCCTGCACCCGTTGCAGAGATTGCAAAGGCTTCATATGATATTGACAATTACAAGCAAATCATGGGGGTAGTTGCACGACGCCTGCAAGACACAGAGGAAGACTGGCGTCATGTCTACAAATCACTTCTGCTGCTGGAGTTTATGAGCAAGCATGGGCCGCAAAAGGTGAGCATTCTTGATGGTCATTAGCTCCTCTGAATTGCCTCTCAGGCTGGATGATGCTTATGTACTGTGGACGTAGGCCTACACACGAATTACACTGTCTCTTCAGGTAGTTGAGGAGCTTGTCAGCAATATTGGGGTTGTAGAGAAGCTGCAGAACTTCCAGTACAAGGACCCAAAGGGGAAGGACTGGGGCTTGAACGTCCGCAACAGGGCAAAAGAACTTGCAAACTTTGTCCTGAACCCTGACAGAGTACGCGCTGAACGCGCTAAGGTAAACTTTTGTTGCAATCTAGTCTAATCTGCATGCTGTCAACATGGTACATCAAAGGTTTCAGCAGACATTGGTGCAGTTGCACACAACTGGAAACAGGCGACTGCTGAACCTGTAGCTGACCTGCCATTGATGCTTGACACGAAAAATCCTCTGGTCTATGATGCCTGCACGTCAGAGAAGCCTCTGCATGAACCATCCAGCTCACGTGTTATGCATGCACAGAGATTGGCATGATGTAATCTGCACTCTTACAAAACATTTAACTGTGCAAGTCAGCCCTGTTGCTGTGCAGGCCAAGCAGAATGAATCCAAATACACAGGGGTGTCCTCAAATGACCTGGGCGGAGGGAGCGGCTTTGGCTCCAAGTCTTCTTCTTCTAGCCTTGGTGAGGTTTGGAGCTGTCAATGCAACACAGCATTGACCTTGCAGCCTACCTTTGAGGCTGTCACAGCATATACATCAGACACCAGCATACTGTGACACAGCGTTTGACTGGTACATATGCATTGTCGGCTTGCCTGTCAGAGGGGCACCGTTACAATATACCGGTATGCCATGCGGCAATCTTTATTGAAGTTTCTGCCTGAATGGCACCAATTGCATATGCAATCAAGCAACTTGTCAGTCCTTGTAACAATCAGATGTTTGCAGGCTTTGATGTAAAGGAATGTACATATCTGTGAAGATTGACAACCTGCGTCCTGGTTGTGCTTGTCAAAGACTGTGTTGCATGTGTCATCTGCAGGGGGAGGAGCGTCTGCTCTGTCCAAACTGCCCTCAAGCAAGTCCTCAAAGTCATACGACTCCAAGTCATACGACTCCAAGTCCTACGACGATGACCTTTCAATGTCAGATCGCTCCAGCGGCAACACAAAGTCTGGTGGGGGCTTTGCAGGTATGGCAGCAAGTCCTTGCTGTACTGCCAGATTGTATTCCAACAGCAGTGTACATGCATGTAGCAGCCAGTGCCTACTTGGAACGGCACTTTGGTATCCCAATACACACATCCCTGCATTACCAGACAACCAGATATTGAGCACTGTGCACGTTGTATGAGTGCTTGCTAAGATGACAGCTGAATGAGTTGTATCAAGAAACACAGCAGGCTGTTATCACATTTCATTATCTTGGCTTATTAGCTGTCAGTTGGGTGTAGTGCGCTCAACGTGTTAATAGATTGTGCATTCACTGCTGCCTTGACATGGTGCAGATGATGCTGTGCAAGCAACCAAGGCAAGGATCGAGGCTCTGAAAAAGGAGACCTCGGTACCCGAGTCCCCCAGCCAAGACTCCATCCCCGCCAAGCCCCCTCAGGCCCGGCCCCGCCCCTCACCGGCAGTGGCAGACAGCAAGGGCCCCAAGAAACTGTCAGATGTGAAGGTCAGTGCCAACATTGCTGCATCTCTGGGCAACATCAAGCTGGCTTCTCCCGCTGCCTCTCCCAGCAGTGGCAGTGCTGGTAGGAGTGCTGCAGGCGGGGCCAGTGCAATGCCAGCGGCAGCCACTCCTATGCCGGCCAGCACCACAGCTGCGCCATCCCACATGGATCTGCTGGGTGGCCTTGATGCTCCTGCACCCACAGCTGCACAGCAAGGCTCAGGTATGCAGCAGAAACTTGCCTGTTTCAGTGTTATGTCAGCAATTCGTGGTGATACCATGTGCATCTTTCAAGGACAGCTTGTCACCTTGGTCGACTGCAAGCACGGCAGCAGCAAGAAGCTGTGATTGCACCATCTTTCAAGCCTTGAATCATGCACAACTGCAAAGAGTTGTCAGCCTCGTCAAATATCTACATTTTGTATTTCAACAGTGATACATGTGGTGCAGGTTCACCTGGTGCAGATGTGTGGTCCACCTTCTCCACATCACGTGATGCAGCCCCTGCTGCACCAGATGTCTTTGGGGCAGACCCCTTTGGCGCTGCCCCTGCACCCTCTGCAGCAGGCATGGACCTGTTTGGAGCAGCCCCTCAAGTGGCAGGCCGCCCCTCAGCCAGCCCACATGCCGCCTTTCCTGCCAGCTCAGACCCCTTTGCAATGACTGGGTCTGACTTTGGCGGGAGCGCATTTGGCACCTCAACTTCACACACAGGAGCAGCCAGCAATGGTGGGGCAGATCCCTTTGGGATGTCTGGTCTGTCTGCCTCCTCCAGCAAGGGCCCCACCCCAGCACCCGCCACACCCCCTGCTAGGCCCCTGCCAGAAGACATGTTTGCTGCTCCAACTTCACCTGCCTTTGGTGTGGGTAGTTTCAGGCCTCCACAGCAGCAGCAGCAGCAGCAGGCTGCACCCTTTGGGCAGATGGCGCCTGCCTTTGGGGCTTTTGGGGGTGCCCCAGGAGGCTTTGGGGCCCCACAAGCAGGTGCTTTCCCTCCGAGGCCACAAGCAGGCGGACCATTTGGTATGCCACAACAGCCAGGAGCGTTTGGGGTCCAAGGCATGCAGGGTGGCTTTGGTGCACAACAGGCAGCTTTTGGTGGACAGCAGGCGGCTTTTGGTGGACAGCAGGCAGCTTTTGGTGGACAGCAGGCTAGCTTTGGTGGTGCACCAGATCCATTTGGGTCAGACAGTGGTTTTGGCTCATCCTTTGCACAGGTAAATGTCCCTGACAAGCGTTGACAGCACTGTTGATGACTGCAGTCTGACATGGTGTCTGGCACCATCTGCCTAGCATGTCCAAGCACAGACATTCTGGCGCCTGCAGTTTGAGCTTAAGGTGTGACATATGCTGCATCAGTGTGCAATTCCTTATTTTTGTCCAACTTTGCCTGTCTGCTTATTGCACTGTTGTTGGGCTGACATGGGCGCACAGCATTTCAGCAGTTGATATCTCTCGTGTGCCATCCACAGGCTCCTGCCTCAGGCCAGTCCCCAACGATTGGAAAGCTTGGTGGCGCCAACTCACCTGCTCCTGGAGGCGCTAAAGACCCCTTTGCTGATTTATCGGCGTTTCACTGAAACAGTGTATGCATGACTACTGTATATCTCAGAATGGATGTCTAGTGTGTCAGGATGGAGTCTATTCACGCATCGTCATTGGATGTTAAGCTGACCAGCAATGGATACAGTTGTGAAGAATTTCATTGAAAATTTTGGAAAATATAACGCCAACATGCTTCTGAAGCATTAGTAAGCCTGGTACATGTAATGGTTTTGTCGGCATGGGTCTTGAGGTGAAAGCGCAAATGATACATAGAGTTTCAAGACATTTCCGAAAGGCATAGTCGTAAACGTTGTACGTGTTGTTGCGGTAAATAGCGCTCGCAAGGCTCGTCTGCCACAACTCCTGCCACAAGATCAGTCGTTGCGATGTCCATCAGTGTCCAAGCTCTCACGTAGTTGCGATGGAGCACGTGCGCCAGCAAGCTTTTCGGCTCGAGGCTGTCCATGCGCAAAATCAACAAGCTAAGCTTGACAGATGGAGTGCCCGGAAGCCTGAAGTGAAGCAGTATATCACGGCACTGAGCCAAAGCAAAGAGCTCCTCGTTGAGGATATCAAGCAAACAGAAGCAAGAGTCAGTAGTGCTCAGCAGCCTATCGTTGCCCCCCCCGCCACTCCATCGCGTGCTGCAAGACCAAACAGCACAAGCCCCTTCGCAAACAAATCAGATGCAGAACTTGCTACTGAGCAGTCAAGACTGCGGGACGCTCTGGTCCACATCAATGGACAGATTCTTTCAACCAAAGCTGTTTTTGCTCAGCCTAGAAGAGAAGAAGAAAATGAACTGTGGGAAGCTCAACTTGTAATCCTACAGGTATCTGCTGCAGTCAACATTTCTTTCCGTCCTGTCCAGACAAGCGGTATTGCTGAACAAGCTAACTCTGCAATATAGGACACATATAGGATGCATCAGGAAGAGATAGATCTTATGGAAGTGGAAGTGATTAGCAGGGCACGCATGCAGCGGCTGATGAAAGAACGTGCCGTTGCTGAGCAGTCTGGAATTGCACAGCTGGCACGCCTGAAAGAACAACTGAACACCAATGACACACGTACAAATGAATACAAGCGGGAGCTATACTTTCCTGCAGTCAAGGGATACAAGTGAGACAGCCAAACGCATGCAGCATGTGCATGCGTGTCCCCTTCAGCACATGCATCAGCAGAAGCACTGTTTGTTTGGCCACTTTCTTGCATGCATACTTGTCCTGGTTCAGTGCGTGAACGGCATGCCTTGCAGCTTTGCCTTTGGTGGACGTGGGATATACTTTGGAGGCAAGGATGTGCTGGTGTCTGAACTATCAGGAGCATTTGCCATCACAGCCGAGACGGACAAGGCAGATAGACATGGAGTGTTCAAGTCTGCCAGGATCAGTGTTCAATTTGGCGGGGCCCATTTGTCATCTGCCCAAAGGTACTGGGTGTGATGCCACTGTCTGTTTGGATATCAACCCATTATCAAGCCAGGAATCACCTTTTGCGCATTGTCCCTGTCATCAGCATAACCCTATTGCAACTTCTGGGTGACTGCTGACTGGTGAGATCACCACATGAATATGTGGCATGCCCTGTTCAACCTGTTTTGATCACTTATTCTGCTCTGCTTGCTCAGGGGCAGCAGCAGTCAGGCTGCAGTAGCCAACAGAGCAGCTGCTGTCACGCAATCCTTCCAGCTTCGGCCATCATCAGCCACGCAGTCGGCAGCCCACAAACCACCAACTTCTGCAGCACCTTCCCCAGCAGCTCCTCCAGCAGCCAACCCAGTTACCGATGCTGCACCCACATCCAGACCAACAGCAGACTCAGTGTCAGACCTGGTCAACAGCCATAAGCAACCTCTGCCTGCATCCCAGATCATCCAACAGGGTGAGCCCATTCAGCCACAGGGGTACAGAGGCAAGCCGCAGCAGGCAGATGTCAGTGGGCAGCACAGCACTCACCAGCGGCAGTCTCAGGCCTCGCAGCAGACGTTGAACTTGCATCAGAGTGATGTATACTCGCCTTTGAGAGCATCTGCTCCCTACCAAGTAAGCATTGTGCAGTGTCTCGTACAGTGAGGGCTGGAAACACGTGACGCAACTGCATCTTTGAGCATTCATGATCAGTTCATCTGAGGTACACATGGCAGGCCCTGAATTGGGATGCTGTATGACATGGATAGTGTCTCTGGTGTCAATCTGTAGTAATTATGTCAGCTTGTGGTGCTGCTTTGATTAGCATACTTGGCAATATCTCTTTGTCTCTGTATCCGCACCCTCAGAGGTCCACCCAACCTTTGGTATAAGTTGCTATGTGTTAGGATGTGACGCGGCAGGTTACGGATTCAAGCCTCAGTGGTGACATGCTGATTTCTCAGCGTTTTGTGTTAGGTAATGGGCAGAGGCTTTTCTGCCCCACAAATGCGTCTACGGCACTCGCTCTGTCAGCGCACACCCCTTTGGTGCACTGTGGTGTCTCATGTTAGTGCATGCTGGCTCACAGGACTAGGCTTTAGGCACACCTAGTAGGTACCTGGCTCATTCCAGGAGAGCATTCAGGATACGCCGTTCTTCTTGAACTACGGCAGGCACCCCAGGGTGCTATCTGATATCAGGATGCCTGAGGAAAATCCCACGGCCCACAATTATCTGCAGGACTTGTATCACAAATCTCCATCTGCCTGTGGCTACAGCCGGACTGCCATTAGCCAGCTTGAATCTATATGGAGATGGTGTGATACAGATGGGACAGTATAGCGCTTCTGTATGACACCATCTCCATGTAGACTCAAGCTGGCTAATGGCAGTCAGGCTGTAGCCACAGGCAGATGTAGATCTGTGATACAATTAGCTGGAACGCATGTGAATTATTATTATTATTATTCTTCTTCTTCTGTATCCGCAGTCATGTGCGTGTGACAAAGCGTCTTGTATGCAGTATGCTCTGGTGTCTACAGGAGTCTGCACAAGATGGACAGGCTGAAAGGCGCATGTCATCCTCTCTTGCATCTACTTCAGCAGGTGGTCTTGCGCCTGGCATGTACCCTGGAGCAGGGCCAGAGGCTGGGGCCTTTCCTCCAAGAGCCCCTGAGCATCAGTCCAGGAGCAAACGGCTTGCCACAAAAATGCTGAAGAAGCTGGGCACAAAGGACCGGTTCAGAAACCCACATCCTGAGCAGCCTGGCTCAGGTGGAGCTCTGCAAGAGTCTCTCCTCTTTCCTTCACTGCACAGCACCGTGCATTCATCTCCATACATCATGAAGGCTCACATGCCTCTCAAAAGCAAATACACTTCAGCAAACACACTTCAGCAAACACACTTCAGCAAACCCACTTCAGCAAACACACTTCAGCAAACACACTTCAGCAAAGACACTTCAGCAAAGACACTTCAGCAAAGGCACTTCTGTGGGATGATAGTTTTTAGGCAGTCTTTGGGTTTCATTAAGCTATGACCCAGCTGTGCAGCCGGTCACTTGTCATGGCATGCTGTCAGCACAGTCTGGGTTCTTTCCTGATGCGGCCATTGTATTGACCAGACATGGACGTTGATCCCATGCACATTGAGTTCAGTTTACCTTGCATGCACAGTTGCAAGTCTAGAGCTTGCAGGGCTGCAAAGCCCTTGGCAGAGCTACTACCTACAGGGCAGAACTGAAGTGACGCTCCGCAGCATTGTGATCTCTTTCCTCATGCATGTTTATTATTATTATTATTATCATCATCATCATTATTATTATTATTATTATTGCTATTGCTATTATTGTTGTTGTTGTTGTTGTTATTGTTTATTATTATCATCATCAGCACTACTATTATCATTATTATAATCATTATCATGATCATTATCATCATCATCATCATCATTGTTATTAGTATGCATGTACAGGTCCTGGGATGCAGTCCTCAAGGCCTGCATACTCTCCTGACGCCTTTGATGACCATGCCAAAAAGGGCAGCAAGCTGGCCCAGCGGCTGCTAGGTGGAGGCAAGAGCATGACCGGCAAACTCATGCCTGAGAAGAAGCTCGTCTTTGGCAGCCACGTGGCTGGCAGAAGCAACCATACATGGTCAAATGGGCTCGACACCGGCGATTTTGAGGGCGCTTCCACTTCAAGAGCTGCCGAGGTTCAACAGGTACAGCATTAGTCCTGGTTGCTTGTGCGAGTTCTGGTGTCTTTCTGCACATACTGGGGTTTCCTGTAACGCTTTGTAACTAATGTTACCTGATGTCATCACAACATCTGGTATCAATGCAGGATGTGTTGGAAGCAGCAACAGAGGCAGAAGCGGGGCCTCAGACGCCGCGAACACCCACGACAGAGGACCTAGAGTATGACATGGTGGGTACCCCAAGGCAAACCTCAGACTACGAGGGCAGCCCTAGCCTCCCCACCATACCCCAAGAACCACCCCCCCGCAACCTGAGCCGAAACAGCTCCCTTGGCTCCCAAGCACAGGTGGGCACAACTCCTTTTGCTTGGGGATAATTGTTGTGTGCTTTTCAGTGTTGTAGTGCACTTATGGTGCACAGTTGTTGCTTGGTCCTGCGCGTTGCAGGCTAACATCACAGGTAGATGTGTTGGGCCCTCATCTTGTGCAGGTGTGTCAACACTGTGTGCAAAGGTTTGCTGTATGTGTGACATGTGTAAGTGGTGTAAGCATTTCAAACACGCTGCCTGCAACTTGCAGCTCTGTGAAGCTTCACACACTCCCACATGCTGCAAAAGATGTAGTTGTCAAGCAACAGTGTGATAGCCTTTCTAAGCATGCTCACAGCAAAGCTGCAGTGCTGTAGGATGAGCAGGAATGTCTGAGATGCTGCAGCCATCAGTGCAAATGTGGTGCAGGTGCAGACATCAATGGATGATGAGGTTGATATAGGTCAGAGCATCCCGTACCAGCATGGCCAATTCCCCCGCCAGGATTCTGCCTCCAGTGCTTTGCCTGCCCGGGAGGCAGCAGCAGGCTTCAAAGGAGCGCTGAAAAAGGTAGCCAATGGAATCGCAGGTCAGTATGACGGCTGGAGTGCTCGTCTGCCCGTGCTGAACATCTGTCTGTCAAACACACGGCTGCGCTTTCTTTACCATGTTGTCCATCCTTGCGGCATGTCACGCATTGCTACCAAAGTACACTGATACAAGAGCTGTTGTGCTCACAAACTGGGGTCACTAAAAGAGACAGATTGGTTCCCAAAGGGCAAGTTGGTTGAACTCCCTAAAACGCTATGCAGACCTACTCTTACAACTTTGGGATTTGATTGCATCAGGGACTGAGTTTTGGGAGGGGGCCACTGAGAGGGGCAGTGACGCTGGCCTGGACAGTGTCAGCGGCAGTGGGGGTCACCGAAAGGGCCTCTTTGTGGTGGTACGCCTGTCAGAGGTGGGGCTGATTGGGGAGAAAGGCACCAAGGTTCCCAATGCCTCCATTGCTGAGATCTCTGTGGAGGTTGAGCTGTGCCTCACCTTCAACTTTGAGTACACAAGGTGAGCGCCATCAAGCTGCCATACTGCTCTGCATCAGCTTTCTGATCATGCTGAGACTGGGGTCTGATGTGGTCTGACTGTGCTCTCACTGATTGACTGTGCTCTGAATGGTTGACTTTCCTCTGACTGACTTACATGTCAGGCTTGAATGCACCAGACCACTTGCTTCAATGGCTGTGCTCTGTGCTCTCTGGACAGCAACATCAAAGATTGTCTTCATCTTGACTTGCCCAGTCATGACTGCAGCAATTGACTCAGAAACAAGTCTCACCACAGCCCCAGCCCCAGCCACTGCACTGTACAAGGCATTGCCAGCATCAACACGTATGTGCATTGCATACCTGCACAAGTGCATCATGGCCAAGACGTGCATCATGGCAACATCATGCGCCAGCTATTACAAGCATAGCTGTTGCTGCTCTAGGAAAAAGGGGCGTTTTATTTGTGTTCCACAGCCACTCTTGGTTGGATCTTACATTTTACCTGAAAAAACTGGCAAATGTTTTAATCCTCTAACCGCAAAGACGGTAAAAGAAGTATTATATTTTGCAAGACAACTTTGGTCAAACTTTCCAACATCCAGCACTGCCACACTGCTGTGCAGCGTGCAAGGGTGGCACACAGCCGTGAAGCCAGTCTTTGAAGTTGTGTCGCTGGAGCGCAAAGCCCTGGGAGCCTCTGTGCCCCTGCCCAAGACTGTCATCAGATACATCCTGTCAGCCGTGTTACCCCGGGTACTGCAGCGTAAGCTGCTGGGGCTACTGCCCCAGGAGCTGGGGCAGTACATGTTGGATGCTGGCCAGGCTGGCAGACTTGCAGGTCACTTCTCACCTGCTTGCTAACTTATGCCATGGAAGATAAGTTATGCCATGGAAGATAGGTTATGCCATGGAAGATGGGTCATGCCATGGAAGACAGGTCATGCCATGGAAGATAGGTTATGCCATTGAAATCAGGTTATGCCCTGGAAGATAGGTCATGCCTGTCATGCATCTGGTCGTATCAGCTGTCCCCAGAGAACGCCAAATGTGGTGTTGATGCCTCGTGCTCTTTGTGTTGATCACAAGACTTATGTATATACAACAGGTGTTGAAGGCCATGTGTACATACACTTCTATATTCACTGCTTCTGCTCCTGGAATGTCTCATGTTGCCAAGTGACAAAATGATGTAACTGCACACCGACCCTCTGATGTACACCAGTGAAAGATGGTCTTCTGCATGCTGACTGATGTGGGATCTGCATGTCAAATAATCAATAAGTAGATTGGGATAACCTGAAAGGCAATCCTTTGCCACAGATGATGCAGGTTGATGTTATTGTTGGAAATGTTTTCCGTATCTGTGATAGTCTACAAATATTTGACATGTTTTACAGGGGAGATCACTATTGTGGGCCCACCCCTGAGCTCCCTGGATGCTGAGCTGGCCTTTCAGCAAGAGGCTGTTGCTCGCAGCAAGGACGCAAGGAAGCAGGCACAGATGAAAGCTGCTGCTCAGGAGGCTCGTGGCATGCTTGGTAAACCCTCACACCTGACCAAGCTTCTTGCGCAACATCTTTCCCTGGATCTTCTGCAGCCCTAGCAAACGCAAGGAGCATGGGAGAAGAAATTGCTATTCTTTCAAATGATATACATATGTCAGACTTGTCTCGACAGCTGTTTGTCAGTCTGGTGACTTTGGCACAGCTGTTTGTCAATTTGGTGCAGCTTGAACAGCTGCCCTGTAGCGGGCCAATGACCCATACTTGCATCATTGTCAGCGTCAGCAGTCATTGCTAGCTGCATAAGGCAGTGAGCAAGCCCTTGACAGTCACAGAGACACAGGCAGTTGATGTGTGAGTGGATGCAGGCATGAGCCTGGAACAGGCACAGCTGCTGGCTGAGCTGTTCTCTGGCAAGAATGGCCTGCTGTCCACTCCCCTGCCCTGCAACATTGCTGAGCTGCAAGCTTACTACAGCAGGTCAGTCCTTCACCTGTTGATTGTGACTGTGAGCACAGATGTGACTTGAGCCTTCAGATGCCTGCACAGGCTTGTATAACACAAAGTGGAAGTTTTTGGCTTGCTAGACTCATATGCATGCACAACAGGCAGCCTGAGGGTCTTTGGTTGCTGCCATCAGGCAGTTGCATAGACACCTTGATATGATCCGCTTGAACAGGTCAAGCTCGTTTGCCATGGTAGGCATTGTCTCACCGGCATTGGAGGGCTTCGCAGGGAGTGACGGTGTCCTGCGTGCAACAGCATGACAACATCAGCATGAGCCTGTTGCATGATCTTGGAGTGCGAAAGGCATATGCCACCAATTGTGTCCTGCTTGCTGATGTATGCAGCCTGTGCATGCCTATCATTTCATGCAACACTCACTGCCAGTCAGCGCATTTTGCATAGTCTGGTTCAGTCATACAAGCACATGAATCCCAAGCACGGGGTGAGTTTGCATACTGCTTGTTTAATTATGCATTTATGTGCGTGTGTGTGGGGGGCAGGCACAATGGGGATCCAGCAGTGTGGGCCCCTCTGTGTGACGCCTGGGACAGGGCCCTTCAGATTGTGAGCAAAGCCAGGGGGGTCACCCCCCTTAGTTTCCGTACCCTCATGGAGGGTCATGTGGCTCATCAGCTGCTGAAGCCTGTCCGAGCAAGGTGGCACTTCTTCATGCACTGCTGTAATGATATACACATTTGGACCATTATGCAAACATCATTATCAGTAGACAATAACAGTATAACATGTACATTTCTATAAAACCACGATTGCAAGAGCTTGCTTCACCTCAGTATGTGTCACAGCCTGCAGATCTGCAGCTATGTTCTGAGGCGCCAGATGTAATGGGCTGGTATTGATCAGCATACTGCTGCAAGGACCACACATTGACCATGGCAACGGCCCTGGGTCATGCTCAATCACATGTGCCCTCACAAAGACTCCACTCTGCATCAGCAGCTGTGCATGAGGTCAGGTCAGTGCATGGTCCACATGCAGCTGAGTGGTGACGCAGGGTGACTCTAAATCAGGCCAGCGTCTCTCTGAATGCGGATGCTATCATGACCGCTGTGCGAGACTTCATGGAGCGCAGTGCGAGGGAAACCAGCGCAAAAGAAGAAGCCAGCGGCCGTAGGGTCAGTTACAAGCTGATAGCTCATCAAATGAGACTAAAAACGTGCATATAATGTAGCACTGAAAGCAAACACCGGCAACTGAATCCTTGCGATGTTGCGTATGCAGACTTGTGGTCTCTAGCTCATGCCTTTGCATGCAATGATACTGACAGTATGGTGAGAGCTTGTCAAAGTTTGTATGTGCATCAGAGTGCAAAACGGATATGTTATCAGCAGTGGCGCAAACTCAGACATGAGTCACACATAAGCTGAGCCAGACTGCATGGGCAGAAAAGGTCAGCTGATGACTAGGACAATAGTTGGGAACCACAATCATGTCATGTTGTGTCGTTCCTACTGCAAATGGTTACACACTATCCTGATCATTGGATGCCTTGCTTCAGACGGATGAGTCAGAGTCTCTGGAGACGCAGCTGCAAGTGTTGGAGACCTTCTACACCTTTGCTGCCGGCAAGCTGCACACTTTCAAGGTGTCAACCACTGATATCTGCTCAAATAACACCAGTTGCTCTTTACCTGCCTGCCCGCCTGCTTGCGCAATGCTTTGCTGGCTTCCAACACCAGACATGTGCAAGGCTTGTGCACATCACATTCATTAGCATCATCGTTGGGCAGCCCAGTATAGTACTTGGCTTCTTATCAAACTGACGCCGCAAGGTGTAGTCTTTTTCTTTTCTTTTCTTCATAGCATCAGCAAAGCCTGCAGTGGATGAGGTTGGGTCTAGTAAGGCCACCCTCAGATTCATGCATGGTGCCTAATATCAAACATGGCAGCGCTGCAGCGTCCTACCAAACACCTGCTTGATGGGACATCCGTCATGTCACTGCTTCAATTGTGATGCATGTGCTCACAGCTATGCTACTGCTTCAATTGTGATGCATGTGCTCAGAGCCATGTTACTGCTGTACTTGTGATGCATGTGCTGACAGTCATCTTTTTGCTGTACTTGTGATGCATGTTCTCACAGCCATTTTACTGCTGTACTTGTGATGCATGTCCTGTCAGTCATCTTTTTGCTGTACTTGTGATGCATGTGCTCACAGCCATGTTACTGCTGTACTTGTGATGCATGTGCTCACAGTCATGTTACTACTTCATTAGCAATGCATGTGCTCACAGCATGACTAATGCAGGGCAAGTTCAAGCATGCCACCGGCAGTGTGATGGCCCAGGCCAATGCACGCAACTACGCCCTTGGTGTAGAGGGACTCAGCTACGAGGGGCCCTTACGGGTACGCCTGCCTGTCAAGAAGAAGCTTGACCCTGATGGCAGCTTCTCGTTTGAGATTCCCTTGCCCAACCCCGACCGCCAGGTCATACTGAAGCGCTTTGCTGGGGGCTTCAAGCAGGCTCTCAGCTCTCCCTTGACAGTGCATCAGGTGGCCTCCCAGATTGCTGCACAGACAGCAGCAGCAGAGCCAGGGTCAGCACCACAGGCACCTGCACCTGGTCAGTCCCACCTTATCATCCCTGCCTGCCACTGTTACTTCCACTGTTATGTCCTGTGTTTCTTGTTGTATGTAACCTGGTTAGTTGGCTGAGGATGTCCACGCCTGCTAGTGTCCCATCATGTCTGGCTGCCCTGTTTTTCTTGTTGTGTGCAAATTGGTTGTTCGGCTGAGGATGTGAATTTTTTACTTAGGCCATCCCGTGATCCACTGCTGATGCCGGTTAGAAACATCTGAAATGGAATGAAAGATGAAATCAAATACAAAATGCAAATACAAAATGCAAATACAAAATGCAAATAAAACATGGCCACAAGGGGCCTCGCTAGGCATCAACAGGTCAACCTTCAAGTTGCCTGAGTGTACATCTGTGTCCTGGGCTCAAGGCCTGAACAACTACAATACTTTCTGTTTTCCTGATACCTGCTCCGGGACTGTAAGTTTTGCAACATCCACAACTGACAGGCCCAAATTGACAAGCTATGCTCGGTTCACCTCTGTCTTTTGGCGTTTGTCAGCCTGCAAACTGCAAAACAAGTATCCACAATAGAGTAGAGGGCTGCGGCCCTGTTGATTTGCATGAAAGAGTGACCGATTGTGTGTGAGGGATGCAGACACACCACGATCTGATGCTGGTAGTGAAGAGGAGGTGTTGCCGGACTGGGGGCATGACGAGTCTGGAAAACCTCCTCTGAAGCTTGGCAAGGTACCCACCAAACTTGAGGCAGACCATTCACAGTGCTGTATGTTATCACTGCACGCCTAAACAAAACAGTGATGTGCAGAAATGTGTGCTCAGGCCCCAGTTTCAAAAGCCATTCAGCTGCATTCAAATGTTGCACCAAGTGTATTGTTAGGAACCTGAACCCTTCATGTTGCTCAAAGCGTGAAAAATGTGTCAGGATACCTTTGCCTTGATTGGAGTGCTTCAGATGGGTTGCTGCCTTGAGCATGTCAGCACAACTGTACTAGGCAGGAATATTCACTCTTGCCCAGGTTTCACATGGCCAAGGTATGCAGGTGATTGTGGATGGCATGAGGGTGAGGGTGAGGCTGGACCAGCAAAGAATAGGCAGCTTGCTGCAAGGCATTTCCCCACAGGCCATGGGCAGCCAGTTTGCTGATGTGGCATCTGGCGTGCTGAGCATGCTGGGCGACATGGCCTCCTTGTCTTTTGCTGGCTATCACCCAGGTCAGTCACCTTCTTTTGATTTAATAGCATGTGATTGTTGCCAACAGACAGTGATATGTTATTGTTGTCAAGCAGTTTTCACAGCCTGCGGTTTCATTTCTGCAAGCCGATGAAGTCAGACATAGGCAGCACAGAAATCGGTCTGTCCTGTTTGGATCATCCTGATGATTTAACAGCTTGGCTATTAAGGAGACCAATCCTGTAGTCTGTGTTGGCTGCCATCTTGACTGCTTCTTCTTCGATCTGCTGAGTCAGCTCGCGGGTGGGAGCCATGACCACGGCGTAGGGTCCCTCGGCTGCTATCTCTTCTGTCATCTTGGGCTGCCTCATGATGTAGACCAGCATGGGCAGGGTGAAGGCAGCTGTTTTGCCAGACCCAGTCTCTGCAATACCAATGACATCGCGCTGGAGCAAGCCAAGAGGGATGGCTGCCATCTGAATAGGGGAGGGCTTCTTGTAGCCTTGCTTCTCGATGGCCTTCATCAGGGTGTCAGGCAGGTCTGCCTCCTCCCAGTTCCTGATGGGCAGGCCCGACTGGCCGCCCTTGTAGGCAATGTTGAAGTCCTCCCTGAAGATGCGCCAGTCGCGCTCTGTCATCTCCTCCCTCTTCTTCTCGCTCCAGTGCTTCTCCTTGCGCATGTCCTCGAACTTGTCGGCGACGCGCTTGCGCTCCTTGTCGCGCTGGCGGTCCTCCGTGGTCTCAACAATGCCTTGAGACTGGCGGATTTTGAGCATCATGGCGCGCTCATGCTCAGCTGCCAACTGCACAACAACACCCTAGTCAGTAATGTTTGGGTGATAGCCTGGGTAGACTGAATAGCCAGCTTGCCTGCAAAACCCAAACCTCCTACTTGTATGGAAATGATGGATGCATACCGCCAGTCAACACAGTGAGATCTGAGGATTGGACATGGGGAAAGTGATTGTTTGGACATGGGAACAGTGATTGTTTGGGGTCAGGGTTGGGGTCAGGGGTAAGTGTGTGTGGGGTGAGACGGTGGGTCTGAGCTGCAAATCCATTGCAGTATGGTCACAATGTGTGACATGAAGCTGTCCATGTGAGATGATATGCCATACAATCCTACCTGCTATAGGCACAACGCTGATGTTCAAATAAAGCATGCACACAAGCATTGCAGCTAGATCCCACCTTCTTTTGTTCGCGTCTGTCTACACCAGCGCGCAGGCCACGGCCAAAGAGAAGCTGCGCCTCGTGAGTGTTGTTATACAATGGGTTCAGATCCTTGGATGTGTCATCCCCTGCCTCCCAGTCAAAGTTGAACTTGAACTTCTCTGAGGGCTTCAGCATCTTCTTCTTCAGCTTCTCACCACCCAGGTACTGCTTCTTGATCATGTCGGCCATTTGCTGCCGCTCACGCTCCTACACAGAACACACACGTTTACAAATTGCCCCCTGTGACTGAGCATATTGCCAGCCCACTGTGCAACTTCCTTGTGACCACATGACAAGATTTCAGAATGTACAGGACAGACAAGACATTTGCAGCTAGCATACAAGCCATGAGGCACAACTGTAGCACACGAAACAAGTCAGACCAAGCTTGCAGCAATCACAATAGTCTGCTCTATATATGATTGGGGTTGTTGTCAATAGATTGGCAGGCCAAGCAGTTGCGTGTAGAAGTGAAGCTGCAGCTGTCATGACAGAAGTGCAGCATCAAAATGCCCCAACCTGGAGCAAAGCAGATGACATCGAGCTCACCTCCTCACGAGTCTTGCGCTCAGCATCTCTGGCTTGATCTGCACGGCGCTTCTCCTGCTCCCTCTGCTCCCGCCTTGCCACAGACTGATAGTCATCATGACCCTGATGCAGTTGAGCCTGCCTGCAACATGAGGAGATGTGCGTCAAGTGGCTTGCAACTTCCACAGCGTGAAACTGATATATTTAGATGACAAGCAGCAGCACGCAGGCAAACCTGGGTACAGATCAAAAGTGTCTGCACAGCAGGAAGCCTGTACATGACACCATGCAGATGTTCTGGATAAAGTATACAGTGACAAGTAGTTTGAAGGATGATGCAGCAACTGCAGCTTGCTCTCTGCCAATATGTGAGGTTGCCATGGGTAAGACTTACTTCTGCTTTTGCAGCTCAACCTCCTCTTGTCTGCGCTTCAGTGCAAGTTCTTCCCGCTCCTTCTTTGACAGAAACTTTGGCTGCAGCAGCAAGCGGGATTTGCAAAATTGCACAGATTTGCATATGGGCCTGTGTGCACTGCTCCTCATGCGAACTAAACATACCTTAGCAAGTGCTGCTTGCTCTTCCTGCTTTTTTCTCAAGAGCTCTTCGAGAGATAGTGGCTCAGCCTTTCTGACGGGAACAGCTGGAGTGTCTTCTTGTGCAGGTGGTGGTCCAGGCAAGCTGGCTGGCTGTGCTGGATCAGCCTTTCGGCTGTCATTTTGCCTATCTTTACTGCTTGCTCTACCATTTCCATGGCTTCTGTCATAATCTCGTCTGTGTCTGTCTCCGTCCTCCCTATCTCTCTCCCTGCTGTGTCTAGACACTCTCACGTCCCTACTGTCAGATCGGGAGTGCTTGCTGCTTCGCTGAGCATCTCGGTCCGGTTTACCTGTAGCCCTGTCTTCTGGATCGCCTCTTGCGGCTTGCCGTGCAGCAAAGTCAAGAGGTCTGCTCCTGTCAGGGCTGGGATCGCGTTTGGTGCGCTGTCGGTCTCTGCTGCGACTTCTGTGGCTACGTGAGGGCTCTTTGACATTTTCGGGTACAGGACTGCGCCTGCTTCGTTTGCTGTTCCTATCCCTGCTTCTGCTGCGTTCTCGCTTGTGAGATCTTTCACGTGAGTAATCTTGCGCTGCCATGGCGATGCTTGCTTTCGGTTCTCTGTGCATGCATACTCCACCTCCCCATAGGGTTGCTGGTGCTAGCTATAGGTTTCTAACCTAATTGATCAATCAGTGCAATGAATTTCCCAGCACAGCTAATTTACATGCTGAACCCTAAACCCAGTCATTTTATGATCATGCCATACCTGATGCTGAAAAGCAGGCTGGAGCAGAACAAGGGAGTGCATAAACAGTGATGCAATGTCTGATCTGTTGATTGTCGGTCCCTTAAGAGAGTACACTCTGAGTTGACAGGCTCCTATGGGGTGATTTGACGTAGCACCCATGGGCTGGTCAGCAGCTTCAAGTTGCTGACTTGACTCAAGTCTCAAGCTTGCTCAAAGAAAGGATTGCACACCTGGATAAACTCAGGCAATCATTATTCTATCGTAGCAAGAGCTCCTAAAGGTGAAGCCCATGGGTTAGCCACTCAGTGGTCACCAGCGGCTAGGAGTAAGTTCCTTCCAGCAGATGACATATGGGGTCATACCCAAAATGAAGTTATTGCCGCCATCTCTAATCCAGGAGTACTCCACAGGGAAGCCCAAACATTTGAACCAGGCCTTTTGTTACTACTTGCCATATGCATCGAGTCATTTATCCCTTTTCCTTGGGAGGTTCATGTATCAGCTGTCACAATGGTCATGACAAGATGCCATCGCATGATGCTAAGTATCCCAGCCCTTGCAGGATACCCTTAATTCAACAAATCAGGTTGTTAAATGTGCTTAGTTACATCCCAAATCAGCTTGACAGCGCTGATGGTGATGTCACTTCTGCTAACATCCATTTTGTTGCTGCACGCCGCATACCAAAATGAACCTCTCCAAAGCAACGACAGGCGCTGCCACTGAAAACGAAACATTTGTTGGTGAAGCAAAACCTCCCTTTCTGTGTCACAGATTTCTGTAGTTAACACAGGTTGTCTAAACATGTTCCAATGTGCAACACAAATGTATAGCAGGTGACATCAAGAGACTGAATTTGTTAAGCTAGCTAGGCGTTGGTACTTCAACTTTCAGTGTACAACATGTCATCTATGTTCGCAACTGTCCTCCTGCTTGCATAATCAACAAGTATCACAGTATCCACAAGCATTATAAGAAATTTCCAAGTTCAGAGTTGCCAGAGATGGTGGTACATTGCTCTTCTTCTGCTGTGACTGTTCTTGGCCCTGCTTATGGCCCACGCCGCATTGCAGCCAGGTCCTCATACCATTGATGGCTGTGTGTCATGCGTGTCATGGCCTGTTGCATCTGCAGTGAAGACACAGGGGCCTTGCATGTGGTTTGGAGCAGCGCCACCCTGATATCTGGGGGTTTGGCCAGCTGTAGATCTGGCTGTAGTGGTAACATGGCTGCTGATCTTGGTCCTGGTCTCAGGGTTGTAGCCCTTCAGTGGAATGATGACTTCTGCGTCAT
>JAABUP010000780.1_pt1 | contig 68825 bp, 109 predicted proteins | sample 5559201 | NCBI WGS metagenome assembly JAABUP01 (sample SAMN10711887, study PRJNA513373) | rock metagenome | isolation source: Antarctica rocks | place: Antarctica
AGCTGTTGTAACCAAGCATCAAGGGCTTCAGCCCACACCTGCATAGCTCCCTTGGTGATCTTCACATCTGGATGATTGTCTTGCAGAACTTTGTGCAAGTATGAATCCCAAGCATGGCTGCTGTTACCTGGGACCTTCTTGCGTTTGCTACCTGACAGCCTTGCATTAGGCACTGCTGTAGCTGGTGTTGCTTCAGCCATCAGATCTCAGCAAAAACAGCTGTGTGTACAGGTTTGCTTGTAGTTGACTGCACTCCAGAATGGCTTTTCAATTTTGCAGCCTACAGAGCTGTTATACCAAGCTTGTGACCTATTCTGACTGCAGGCTTCCAGAGTGCTCTGCTGTCTGCAAGATTGATGCTTGAGCTGGTGGCGGAGTTCACTTCCTTATGCATTATGCACAACGCGTAACATGCAGTGCGCCCAAAGAACCTGAAGAACTTTTTGCGACGGTTTTTAGTCAGCCCCGAGAGGAGGGTTGCATCAAGACCGAGAAGAAGTCAGTTGCAATGCGACGCAATCGCTGACCAAAACGTGACTGAAGGTGCAGGACTACGAGTTGAGACGAGCTCGGAGCGCTTCTGCTTGCCATTTTAGTCGCTTAAGTGGACCCTAAATCGACTTTCAACACGTTTTGACCTCCAGGTAATTTGCGTTGACCTCCAGACACCTCCAATCCAAAAGACGGAGTGAAGGGTCATCATTCCCACAGGTTACTGCATCCTGCAACCTGCGAATGCGAGTCTCATGTCATCAGCACTAATGTCTCGGTGTGAAAGAGGCTCGACCGTTCAGACCAAAGGGACGCGAGCTTGACAGAGTCGGATGGCCAATCCCTTGCATCTTCTCAGCTCGCGCTTGTCGCAGCCACAAAGGCTCGTTGATGATCTTTTGGATGACGACTTCACTCCGGAAGAACTGAGGTGAGACCCAAGTCGAGTGCTTCATTGTCAGATGCTGTGTCTGGTGCTCCCTAAGCCTGGCGTTTGCAGTCTGGTGCAGCAATTGTTGCCGCCTGAGAGGTTCTTACGGGTCCTTACAGCCCTTCGAGAGACAAACGGGCATTTTGTAGGTCCAAGCAATAATTATACTGCAGGCAAGTTAGAGTTTGTTTGTTGTGTCAGTCTGCAGACTGTACTGCTGATTTGTCAACCAGGCAAAACAATACGCACTCTGATTAGATTCACTCCACTTCAGTATGCTCAAGCTCGTGCTGCGCTCTGTTGCATTTGTGATGCACACAAATCCAGCACTCAACAGATGTCTGAAAAGTGGGCAGTCACTGCAACTCTTTGCTCACCACGTGGCTGCTCCTGCAGATAGTTTTACCACACCAGTGCAGCAAGTGCAGCCCCAGGGGCTTCTTACTCAGAGCAGCCCCTTCACCCCCAGGGGTCAAGGTCAAGCCATCAGTCCTTGGACAGACAGACAAGAGTCATACAGCAGCGACGATGAAGGAGTAAGCTTTGCTCGGTGCCTAAACTAACCACAGTTACAGGCGCCGTACTCATTTGTTTACTCACTTGCTTTCTCATCAAAGGTCTCTTCCCAAGGTCAGGTACATCATTAACATATTTGACCAGTATCTGACATGCATGGTCACAACAGTTTCCTCAAACTAGACTCCATCAGGAGTAACAAGCGAAGCATCTGGTAGCACTCAATGCTCTTCTGCCATCATACATAAACTTCTGAGGCAACGATCAATGCTTCCTTGCTGTTCATTTTGTATTCGATGCTGGCATTGACACAGGTTTTCTGTGTGTACAATTTCTGATCTTCACATGTTTGAAAAAGACTCTTGTGCAGCTGTTAAAGGGAGAACAATGGCATTCCTTCATTATTTGAGCATGTTCATGTCGACGCACTCTCAATGATGTACAATAATAAGTTGAACAAATGGTGACATGCAGGTGTCGACGCCACCACGTCAGTATGCATCAGCAGCAGAGCAATTCCGAAACAGACTGGGCCGTGCAGCCAAGCCACACTCAGGAACATATAGCAGCGACAATGAAGATGAACAGATCAGCTCTGCAGCAGATGCTGTAGAAGAGGAAGGGGTGACAAAGCCAGACAAGGCTGTCCGGCATGCACAAGCTGAGATGGGAACAGAGGCAGGCCACAGCTCAGATGGCACGGACAGACAGCCTGATGCAGAAGAAGCATGGGAAGCCGACCAACACACTGCTACAGATGAAGAACAAGAGCAAGAGCAGCAGCAACAGCACATCAGCCCTGGCCTGCATCAACAACAGCAGAAATCCAAAGCTGCTCTGCGAGTTGGGCAGTTGCATAGCATCGACAGCGTGCACAGGTTTCTGAACAGACTCAACCAGCCAACTCAGCATCAGTCACCCTTGCAGTCAAAATCCTCACTGCTGCCTCACCAGGCACGGTTAGAGATGCAGTCACAGTCACGGGCACGGTCACAGTCACAGTCAGAGTCACAGTCTCAGTCCCAGTCACAGTCACAGGCACAGTCACAGTCCAAGCCCACATGGCAGTCACAGTCAGCGCAGTCATGGCGGCTGCCACAGACGGACCCAAAGGCAAATCCTAGTCAGCTCAGGCAGCAACTGTCAGATGCCTCATCTTTGCCACATGGGTCTGGACTCAGAGGCACACACTCACTGACGCCAAGTGCAGCAGTCAGACAGACATCAGACAGACAGACAGACCTGCAGCCAGGTACGGGTGGGTCAACAGCATCAGAGGCAGACTCAACCCAGGGGACGCCAGTTGCAACAGTCAGACAGACATCGGACGGACAGACAGACCTGCGTCCAGGTACGGGTGGGTCAACACCATCAGAGGAGAGGTCGTATCAGGGGAGGGCGCTGGAGCAGGCTGATGTGGCAAGCAGTCCCATGCAGGCAGCTGTGGCAGCAGTGGCAGGCAGGCTGCAGTCAGTGCAGCATGGCTTAGCCAGTGCTGAGGGGCGCTTGGCTGAGCTGACAGGCAGAAGGCCTGTCAAGAGGTGACCACTTTTCTGATTACAATGTCACAAACCATTGGTCACAGCATGGTTGATTTAGTCGTGACTGGCCTATTGTACGTGGCATATTCCAATAGTTGTCGGCATAAATGTACATTTACATTTATGCCGAGGCTAAGGCCCCTATCCCGTGAGGGGGCATCGGCTCTTGTGAGGTGCTCACTTTCCTCAAAGCCATGCCTTAGAAACAGTGTTGAAGGATTACACATGTGAAGTCACGCTGGGTATCTTTGACATCACTGGCAGAAGGCTTGTCCAGAGGTGGCATCTCTCCTCAGAGCCGTATGACACATCTTGACTGTTTTGTCAGATGTGGGGTATCAATCACTATTTTGTGCATTGGTACTTGGCAACTTTGTCACTGTCATTCTGGAATAAAGTTTCAAACAACTCTTGCATCAAAAATCACACAGTAGATCCTGCTATCACTCAGCAAATGTCCCTGATAGGTCCCTGTTTGGGGTGTGATGATCAAAACGAAAGGGTTTGATGCACAATCTTGACACTGATGTGACTAAGCTCTTGAAACTGACGATGTGGTGACAGATGTTTTCTTGCTGAGTAATCTAAGATGGTGCTGCAGGCAGCTAGAAACTGCAGAAGTGGAAGACCAAGGGGCTGATTCAGCAACACAGGAAGGCTCAGATGCAACCCCATCAGAGCCACGTGGAGTTGCAGACATCATCAGAAGGTTTGACTCAGGCAGTGCATGGGGCTCTCCCCTGCATAGCCCCAAGTCACAAGGACATTCTCTGCAGAGCCCCAGGGCTCAGGGCAAGTCACAGCTCAGCCCTCAGAGGGCCAAGGATTCACCAAGGATTTCTGCCTTACGGCCAGGTCAGCGCGAGCATGATGAGGATGTACAGACAGACAAGGAAGCAGCATTGGGTGATGACAGGTGGGATGATGAGTCAGCACAGGCAGCCAGGCAAGCAGCAAATGTAGACATTCCATTTGTTGAAGACAGCAGCTCACCGGAATCGCAGCATGCTGAGTTGGGAGGTCAACACTCCCTGCACAAGGGCAGCTCGGCATTGCCCCAGTTGCAGGGGCAGGGCAGTTTGGTCATGCCGCAGCTGAGGGGTCAAGGGTCATCCATGAGAGGTGACTTGTGGCTCCCACAGCAGTGGCTGGAACCTGATGAGCAGCTGCCAGAGGCTGAAGCTGCAGCTGCATCCCCAAGAGATAGGATGCGTGCAGCCATGGAAGCTGTGAGAGCAGCTGAGCGAGCAGTCAAAGCAGCATCAGTGCTCTCGCCTACCAGGTACGCTGATCAGTTGTGACTGCTTTCAAAGGATGCACAAGGCAGCTGAGCGACGATGAGACTCAAAACACACACGCTGCGTTTGCAAACTCTATTTTCAGAAGGCAAAACCAACCATATGGCTGCAGGGTTGAAGGTCCATCCCAGGCATTGCATATCAAGCATCCTTGACTACATTTGCCAAAAAAATTATCATCTGACGGTGTGTCACTGTTTCTGATAGCTGTACAGCAAGTCTGGCTGCAAATGCAGGCAAGGATGATGCCAATCCTCAGACTTGTGATGTGCAAAAGTGTGACGATGCACTCCAACCCTCACTGGTGGATGCATATGAAGAACATACATGGTGTAGCTTACAGGCTAGCAGCAGGGTCACAATAACACATGACCCTGCTGCTACAGTTTGGCAAACGGTTTGTATGGAGAGTCTGAGAGCTGCTTAACATAACTTGCTCATTTACAGAGTCTCTCAGAGTTGCTGATGGCAGTTTTCATTCTTCTCTGTTTTACTGACTGTGTCATTGCTCCTGAGGACGAGCAGTTCCTCCGTCACATCAATCAATCAACCAACTTACATCTCTTGTCGTTAGGACTTATCAGGGGAGTCAACAGACAATAACTGGTGGAGTGCTGAGTTTGAATGAAAGAAGTCAATCAATACTGTTCCAGTAGAGACAGATTTGGGCCATAAAAAGGCCCATGTTTGTAGTCAGAACCTACATCTGTGATGTCTAATACAGCTCATAGCATGCATGCATAAAGTGTATATGTAAATTCCTGCCTAGACGTGTTGGAAAATATTGCACATCCTTGCATAACCAAATGTGTCTGTAAAAGTCAGCGTAATATGGTGATGAATTAACTTTAGTTGCCAAATGCACAAGTGCATATGACATTGTATATGAGCCTGCTGAAAGGTCAGTACAAAGTCTCAAGCTCCACTAAACTTGGGCACCTGGAGCTCTAGTTGCCCCATGCCTCTTGCATGTGCGCGTCTTGTCAGCGTGGCGATACTTCAATGAAGATCCCTGTTAAAAGGCTTGTGGCCCTGGGTGTCAAAGTCTGCACATGTCTTGCCTTTGCTTTTGGTGAAATCAACGTGGAAGGTGTATGTAAACTTCTGCGTTCACGTGGGCATACCTTTCACGACGAGCTTCTGAACGCAGCTGCCTGCAGCAATGCAGGCTCATTTGTGAGAGACTTGTGCACACACTAATTGCCGTGTGTGTCTCGGGCAACGGGCAGAGCATCAGACAACCCAAAACTCCGATCAGGTCTCTTGGCTGGTAAAGTTTTTGAGCCAGTACCAATACTTGACCCGGACTGCAGCTGCGGAGGCCGGGCATGCTGTATGCACACTGTGCTCATCTAACTCGCGTCCACTATTTTGTTCTCACACGGCAACCTCGGGTGGCTGCACGCCCCATTAGGGTTGGCAAGACTGATCATAAGGTGCTGCACTCGTGGAGCAATTTCACGACTGGGACTCCAGTCGCCAGGGGTTGCAGGCCGTGTGCTAATCAGCACTTCCGAACATGCCGGGGCCCCCAGGTACAGGCTTACTCACCTATCTGCGTGCATACAGAACTTGTCTTCATTCAACACTGAAATAAAGCACCCGTCTTGATAGGAAGTCCATGTACAATCCTGCATGCAGCAACAGCACAGCACACTCATCTGGCCTGAATCTTGCAGGGGTGCATACCTTTGTCATTTTGCATTTGAGGTGATATTGTTCCTGTATATGCATTCACACAATGTGCTGAGTGGTCATGCCAGTCCACATCACATACAAACATGCAGCAGTCCAGGATTGCATGCTTTGCATATGTTGTCAGCAAAAGAAGCCTAAGACAAACCAAGCCCAATGTTGCAGACAAGTTGCGTGATGATCTCCATGATGCAGCCCGTTTTGCTCATGTCAACATGCTGACCCTGAATAGACATCTTCTTCACCGATGTAACATAATGCTCATTGCCTTTCAAAAGCAACTCACACTGGTCACTCATCACCTGTTTGTAGGTCGTTGATGCATGCTGTCATATTTTGTCACACAAAAGGCATGTTTGCATTCGTACAGGCAGCTGCCTTTGAGGCAGAAACTACTCACGGCAGTGAAGACAACCTCTTTGAAGATGCAGATGAGCCAATTGGTGTTCATGAGCCTGAGCCAATGCCTCTGCCAGACGCTCTGCCCATTGCTCTTGTTGATGAGTCACTACCAATTGGTAAGCCCTTGGCATATCTTCTACTGTCACAGCTGGATTCACTCAGTGAGCTGGATTCATTCAGTGACCTGGATTGACCGCAACTACGTTTGTCTTCTCCTGCAGCTCAGTTGCTGCCATGGTGCATTTTCAGCAGATGCAACGTCTTACTTCCTGTCCAGCAATCTCCTGCTCTGACCCATCATTTACACCCTAAAATAAGGTGCCTTGCTTTTGCTGTTCTTCAGCATGAGCAGAGCCTGCATTCGACCTGCATGCATTTCTGACACCCTCGGCGAAGGGTTCTGCTGTTAGGTAACAGCCAGCATGAGCTGCTGCCATTAGCTCTGTTTGCACACATGCGGACAATGCTGTTGACTCCGGTATCACTGTAGGCAACATCTCACTCAATGTGTCAGGCAACATCTGACTATGTATACCACTTGCTTGCATTGCAGGCTGTCACAGCTTGTTTGCCATGCTGCTGGGCACAACATCTGGGCTTGTCAGCAAGTTCCTACAGATTCGTGCATGCCATAGCATCAGTCTGGGTAATTGGACCAATACAGGTGAGCCCTGACACAAGCTCCTGCTGAGCTCAAACATATACATGTAGACTACTTTGGAAAATGTCCATTTTGTGTGAGCACTATGACTTGCATTGCTGTGCTCTGGAGAGTCTCACGTGCAGCTTGATTTGACAAGTGCTGCATCCATTACATCGTTGTGAAGCTTTGCTGTACTGCAAACCCTTCCTACATCAAACCTGCTGACACCTAAGACCCTTTAAACAACCTGTTGAATGCATCCAGGTGGTCAGAAACAGAGGCAGGTCACTTACACTGTGCCAGTGAAGAAGAATGCGCTAGGGCCTAGTGAGGCTGCCTGCATAGAGCAGTACACAGTCACCTCCAAGCAGGCTGGCGGCTGGGTTGCCGCGCTTCTGGTCTATACACCCAAGGTATTACTACCGTCCTGTCGGAAGTCTGCTTGCATTGCACTCTGTCAGCATTTGCTTGATCATCATGTCCTGTCATATGCAGTAAAGAAGGAAAAACATGATGCTGTTAGGCATTTAATATAAGAAGAGCTTGAAGTGATCAGTCATTGAGCTGGGCCCAAGCTCCCCTTGGCCTCTCAGCCATTGACATGACCTCTCATATCCACCCAATTGGTGGTGCTGTGTTGCTGCAAATCACCCTGATAAGTGCATTTCAACTGCAGCTGAGGACACAAAACAAACAAAAACTGTCGTCTCTAGCAAGCTCAGATACTGCTGCTGTTGCGCCGTCTACCAACGTCAGCCCTTGCAATGTTTTGCAGTCATGGTCTGTTCTCACTGTATTGCATTATGCTGAGCTGTTCACCCATCTGTTATGTCATGTCCTGTTTTGGGCAGCCCTGCACTGTCATCTTGCCCAAACAACAGACTGCATGTAACCCCACGTGCTTGTACTGCAACATGCAGCTTGCTCACACAGCACACAGTCTGACCATTCACCACATCACTGACACCAGCAATACTTGTGACCTCAAAATATTCTAGCAACACTATTTATAACTGCTAAGCTGTTCAGACTACACCAGAGGCTGCCGGATCAGAGGCTGTTCAGATCAGCCTTGGAGAAATCTGCCCTGACTGCAGCTAGATGCTTGCTGCTGCTGATTCCCTTGCTTCTCTCTCGACCATGAGCCCACTTGTACGTGGAGGCACCCTGAGTGATGTTTTGGTTGACACACAGGGTATGAAGGAGGCGTACCAGCTATACACCAGGATACTGAAGGAAGAACTCGCTGGGCAGTGAGCAGCTGGTGCAGCAAAAGTTGGGCTTTTGGGCAAGCTCACTGTGGTTATTTCTTGATGAGCAGCTCATGGTATGCCTATAATTGTGGTCACCTTGTTCAGTGGTGATGTTGAGGCCAGTCACACTGTGTCAACATATGAGTTAGTCTAGGTGTGGTGTGCATTTCATTGCTTGCTAGATCTGTGTTGCTAGCTAGAAGTGACATTGCAGCGCTTGCAGGCAAGTCTGTCTCGATATTGGCATCATTCGCTCACACATGGTGCAGATCTCACAAAAGCTCACCAAGCATAGTCCTCCTGAAGCAGCAGTCAAGCTCTGCTCTGGCATAATGATGGTGCTGCGCTCTGGCTAGCTGTCTTTGGTATGCCTGCAAAAACTGCATATGTAGTGTACAGTGACATGAGCTGCATATGTAGTGTACAGCGACATGAGCTGCTTGATCAATCCAGCTGTGATGACCTGTGCCATGTTGTATGTGATGACTTGTGCCAGCTACAATGACCTGTGCCATGTTAGACGGTCATGGCTCTGTGCTGGTCAGGGCCAGCAATGTTGTCAGCTAAATGCTAGCATTCAACCACAAACAAAGTGGCACTCAGCACCTAGCTTTCTGCTTTCAGGCTGTCAAGAGCGAATCAAGAACCAGCTGCAGCATCTGTGAATGCTCTCAAAAGCTTCAATCTCTAGTTTGTGATCCGGTCAAGACTGGTGTGTATGATAGGGCCTATGCCTGGCAGTGTTTATAATTGTCGAATGTTGGCACGCAGAACTAGATTTAGCCTTTTCTCCTAGCAAAGGGTAGCAGACCTGTAAATATTGTCATTGCCATCAAAAGCAGGCACAGCTGCTACTGCAGCACTCTACAGGTCCTGTCCTGTGCAATGGTACAATATGGCCTGGTATTGTGTTTGTTTCTATGGCAGGTGAGCAGCTGCACAGCTTACTGACTGCTGGACATAGCATTGTAGATTGCATTATGCTGGACGTTGGTGCTGTTGTCAGTGCGCTGTTCAAGACATGTATTTGACCAAACGTAGACGGTTACTACCCTGTTGTCCTTGTCGCTTTGCATGTGCAGGCCGCAGAAGGAGATTTTTTCTCTTGCATCACATGACAATCTGATGCTCATAAAATGATGTAACCCCTCAGCAAGGTTTTTGAGTGAAACCGCACAGGACACAAAATGCAAAGTGATGATCTCATTGAGCATTGGGCATGCACCATCCGTGGGCTCCCTTGTGCAACTGTTCTCTGGATGACTGCAGATTGTTTGACACTGGACCCCCACAACGAACAAGCAAGTCAAAACAGCTCTTATACACCTGCGCCTGTGCGTGTGCTGTACCAAATGCAGCATGTACACCTTTCAAAGCATGAAGCAGAGTACTTGTACGTCTACATGCTTGGCCAATCTGTGACAACACAATTGTGCAAGTCTCAAATCTGCAGATGTCCTGTTCAACAGATTGTCCTACATTTGACAGTCACATCTAAGGTAGCATACACTCAGCATACAACACAATCAGCATACAAGACAATCTCATGAAAAAATAGTTTGCCTGGTCAGGAGCCCAAATATGCAAGGTTCAGAAATAACGGGCTGCACAATTCCCACATCAAGCTTTATCAACACAAACACGACTGCCGGCATGTTGGAAGAGCACCCTCAAACTGTCATCAAGTAGCATAGCAGCTCTTGCCAATCCAGCTCATCCGCTGATAAGCTCATGCCACTGAACACCAATTGTGAAAGGTCCATTGAAGCCCTCTGGATAATGCTCGCTCAATTTGGTCATATAAGTACTAAAGCCGCGACCAAGTCCAGCTGGATGGTCTTTGAACTCTTGTGCGTCAAGTGTATAACATTGTCTGACATAAGGGATAGATGTATGTGGAGCAAAGAACTCAAAGGCCTGTGCCAGGTCAGGGAGCCTTTCTGTAGGAATAGGCTTGATGAAGATGCCTACGCCTGCAAGAGAAGGCACTCTTTACAAACAATCATCATCAGCTGGCACACACATAACAGTTCTGCAGAATGCAGTAGTGCTGTAAGTGCAATGCCATTCTTGTGAGAAGTCTGTATCAGCACCGGACTGGGCAGGAGATCACCTTTGCTTGACTTGTCAACGAGTAGCCTGAGCTGAAAATTGGGAATAGCAGTATAAAGACCCTTTTCATCTTGACGTGGTATCCTGATACCACGCATGATCTGGTTGTGTACTCCGTCTGTGCGAACTGAATTTAGCACTGTAGGGTTCAAGTGCTGTGACACTGCCTTGCGCAATAGGAGCAGCGACGTGCGCCTTTCATCACTGAGGATCTCAAGAAGTACATCAGCTCAGCAGGTTGCATTATATGCACATCCAGGACATCAGCAATGTCTGCCTCTGTCATGCCGCAGGATTCAGACAGCTCCAGTACTTGCAACTCTGACAGCGCACCGCGCTTGGCGTGATGCAGCAGCTCGCGCATTTTGACAGTATTCTGTCTGAAAATTGGCACTTCAAGCAAATTGCCCAAAGAGATCATGTTCTCTTCCCAGGGCTTCTGAATAAGGTGTTCAGCAGCTGCGTCATACAGCGTTGGAAGTCCCAGGTGGTCACCAAGCCTTGCCAGGCAACACAGTGCTTCGCCTGTCATGTTGTGTGTTCCAGAACACAAGTAGCTGACACATGCCGTTTCCAGGGCTTCAAACTGCAGCACACTTACAAATGTGTGCGAGTCAACACCTTGTGATTCGACCTGAAAAGGTTATATTGGCTTGGTGAGGCCGGACATACCCCAACAGAATTGGCCAGGACCAGCAGAGCCTCCACGTTTAATGCCGAAAGCTCGACGAAACCTCCAAGCAAGCCGGAAACTGCCTGACACACAATATCTGGGTCTGTCTCCACTGGCAAGGTTAAAGAAAGCACTTGCTCCCTTCCTATGTGCTGTGCCACTCTGTTGTGACCCCATTTACTGCAGGCACACATGCAGCTGTGTAGAAGGAGAGTTGATATTGCTCTAGACCCTAAATGGCTTCCAAGCAGCAGAAGTATTGTACTTTGCTGACCAGACTCACACCTGCAGAAGGCTAAATGATCCAAGCCGAATGGAGAGAACAAGCCAGGTCTATTAGCGTCACCGATGAGCCGTACAGCAAAGAAGTCGGGTATTTGTTGAGCACGAACTTGCTCTTGCCACCAACTCAAATAGGCTGGCGTCCAGCCACTCGCAACAGGCACGTTTGCCTCTTTCAGAGCGAGACGCAGCCCTAATAGGTTGCATTCGGCCAAAAGCGGCACGTGCACACTCTGCAACACTTCTTTATTCTCGGATGTGCTTGTGGGCACGATCTCACTACTTATTCTGTCAGCTCGGGACCCGTCGTTCAATTCAATGGAGGGCCTGGACATGACGGGCTGTTCGAGTGACCATGGAGCAGGCCTTTTCATTGCACAATATGCATGAATTGGTACAATCGATGCAACTGTCCATCTGAACGTCCATGTAAGCGTGAGTAACGAGCGTTTCATTAGTCACGAAGCTCTGCAGGCCACAGATATTGAGACCAAGATGCTGTCTTCTGGGCGGTAATCTGTGGCACATTCCTCGCTGCAAAATGATCTATTCTGCACGAGACTTTGCTTATATTGTTGTTGGCCAACCCATGGGTGCTGGTCATATCGAAGTAGTGCACAGGGTGCTCTCAGCAGATTGCTGCACAAAAAGACTTCTGTGAAGGCAGGCTGCATTTCAAATGGTGTTGAGAGCGTGAGGTGCATTGCAACTTTGTCAAACAACCTCGAATTTGCTGCAGAGCCAGTCTTGGTGTCATGTCCAAGCTGTAGGATGAGCTGTAGATGCTGCTAGGTCACCTAGGTCTGCGGGGCCTGTGGGAACCATGATAACTACGTATGTATACAACTGACTTGGAGTTGTTGCAGACGCCCTCTATTGCATATTCTGCCCTAAGTCAAGAGTCAACCATTGCTATGCTACAATCAGTCTTCCAACAGAAGAGCTGCGGTCCCATCAAATACTTGTACAAAGCCTTATTTGACTGTGAACAAAAACTGGAAACACATGTACATACATGCTGGCATTGATCCTGTTCAACACAAGTGGAGTCCTCCCAGCAAAACCCACGGCTAGACTATGTGCCCAATCATGTAGCTCAGTACTTGTTAACAGCCTGTCTGAACTCTTAGTCCAGCATAAACTCTTGAGCCTTTTTCAACTCTGGTCTCAAAAGCGGTCCAGGCACCAGAACAGCCAGATACTGCCAAAAGTTTGACAAGCAACACCTAAGTCAGGGTCAATTTTTGGGAGATGTGGCATCAAGACCTAAGGCCAAAAGGTCCCTTTCAATTTATAGCACACATGACAGGTGTGTCCAAGCTCTGCAGCAGGACCTGCACAATGTCAGGGTCTGTACTTGCTACTGGACATTACAGCAAAATGGTGGCTGGTCTAGGCAGCATCAGCTTCAAGTATGGGTGTTGATTCTAAATCAGATGGTGATGCTGCAGCTGCGTATTCTTGCCACCAAAATCCAATGGTAAAGGGGCCTTTGTATGCAGCTGATTGCACATCTCTTAGCTCGTCCAAGTAGTCATCATAGCCAACCCAAGTCAGGCTGTTGGCATCTTTAAACTCAGCGTGATCTGACACCGTAATGCCTCTGATGTACGGTGCGCTGGTATGCATACTGAACACAGCAAAGCTCTGTCTGTGCAAAAGGCTGCGACATGTCAAAAGAGTGAAAATAGATGCCATTCTTCGTGACTCCTGCAGCATTGTATCAAATTGTCATCCAACACGCTTGTTAGTCATGCTCACTTGAATCAATTAAAATTTGCAATGCCTCCTGGTATGCATAGCACTGGGCACAGACATGGAGGGTCAGACCTTGAGTCAAGCAGGGTTGCTTTGTCACAGGCACACTGATACAGACACAGACACATGCACACATATGGCATCTTACCATTGATGTTGTTTGACTTCACCCACACTTGCAGCTGGGAGTCTGGAATGCGCCTGGGATCATTTATATAGTGTTGTGAACCGTAATCAAACCGGAAGCCATCATGCTCACTCACGAAGATGATGTTTGGTATGCATCTGGTTGGGCTGTTTGCCTGCTTGGCATCCATTGCATCATCATCTTCTTCCGTAAGTATCTGATCGTACATGTTCCCGCATTTCACATGCTGTTGTACTGCCTTGTGCAGCAGCTTGCTGGGTGCGCTATGCTCAGCATTCACAAGAATGGCCAGCAAGATCTGCAGCTCTCCTGGTTGCAAGATGTCAACTTGCATAATGGCAGCAATCTCAGCTTCCTCACAGCTCATGCTCTCGAGGAGCTGCAGCACTTGCAGCTCGGAGTATGCACCTCGCTGAGCATGGTGCAGAAGCTCAGAGCACTTGTCCTGCCTGTGCTTGTAGAAAGAAGTCTGTAGAACAGCTGCTAAGGCAAGTGTGTTGAGCTGCCAGGGCAGCTGCACAATGTGTTCAGCTGCAGCCGTTACTAAGGCTGATAAGCCCAAGTGATCTCCAAGCCTTGCAAGGCACACCAGCATCTGACTTGACATGTGACCAGCTTGATTGCAGAGATACTGCACACATGCTTCCTCCAAACACTCTACCTGCAGCAGCAGTGCATAACTCGATTCACACACCTTTGACTTACATGCGCAAATATAAGTTGTTTGGTAGCTTGCTAAAACACGCATCAAGTTTTACGTAATTGTTTACACCATTGCCATAGTGAGTCTCAAGAAGGTTTTATGTAAAATTGTGACTCCTACTACATCACCAGCGAGCTTTTGTTTCAGTTTTTAATCCAGTAATTTGACATAGGGGAGCAGGCCGACGAAATTTCTGGTGGACTGTAAACAAGGTCGCCTGCTTCCACAAAATTATTGCACAGCAAGAGACCATACAGCCCAGCACACTCAAGTGTGTATGTTGCAAGCTACTGCAAAAAGTAGTGTCAGATGGTAATTGTGTGGTGTTATGTAGGTGGTCTGAGCAAGAAGGATGCATGACTCACCCTGATGGAGTTGGCAAGCACCAAGATAGGCTCCACATCGCAAAGCGACAATTTGATCTGTCCACCAAGTATACCAACAAAAGCTTGCAATACAACCTCATGTGTTGTATAGACTGGCATGATCAGCTGGAGTGGCTGTGGCGTGTCCTTGTGCTGTTCAACCCTGTTTCGACCCCACTCACTGCAAATTGCATTTGTGTCAGCAGTGGCATGATGGCAGCATGGAGACCTGCAGTGTTGGAATCAGCAGCAGTTTCACACCTGCACGAGGCCAAATCGCTGGACGCCAGTGACACATACAAGTCAGGGTTGCTTGCATCTCCAACCAGGTGAGCAGCAAACCCTCCTGGCATCTGCATGTGGTGATGCCACGACGCCAAAAGCGTGGTCGCCCAACCGCTGTCAACAGGAAGTGTTGAACAGCCATGTGTGCCAGTTTTTGCACCGCTTGTTGGCAGAAAGGGTGAGTGCACAGCCTGTTCCTTGCTAACATCAGAGCCACCGCGACAAATTCCGCACACTGTGTCAATACTATGGATACTATTTGGCCCTGCGCGGTTATCACTGCTGCCGGGTTGCCCGTGACTCTTCGTGAGTCCGGGTCGAGGCAATAATCCCAAGAACTGTGCACAACTTGTTCTTCTTCGCGCAGGCTGCTTCAAGCGAACCATGACGCGACTGCGGACAATCAGAAAGTGAAAACCCCATCAGCAACATCAGTTTGGATGTGCTGTTACCACATCTCTCATTTTCTGCACAGCAAACTGTGTGAAGCAATTGCCGTTTCATCTCCTCCTGGCTTACCATGGACGCAGGTCATCCCTCCAACAGCAGCACACGCAGCTTACAGGCCACTGCTGCTAACATGTAAATATACAATCAGCACTTGCTGCAGGGTACCCTCAACCTGTTCCACGTACAGTATATATCTGCAAATGATGAGACACAACATTGAAACCCAGTTGCAACAGACCACCCTGGCTAAGCAACCTTACTTCATTTAACCTAATACCAAACAGTCTGGGGTGTGAAGCCAGTTGTGACTCATCAGACGTCTGGGCTTGAAAGCACAGATGTACCTGACATGGCACTCTGTCAAGCTTGCTCGCTAGGGCATGTTCAGACAACTGCCGTTGAATTATATATAAATTGAAACAAATGTCAAGGTTTCTTTCTCCAGAAACCTCGTCCTTGATAACTTGGCCAGAGCATTCCAATTGTGGCACACTGTTTCGTGACATAATTGTACACTCTGCCAACAATGCTTTCTGCAAGGTCAAATTTGCTTTAAAGCCATTTATGCATTCCAACCTGTGCAGACGTTTTCAACTTGACAGGCTGGGAAGTTGTGTACCAACAGGAGGCCAGTTACTGTTAAACTGACAGCCATGCAGGTGCATGAGCAGGCTGGTCACATGTCTGCCGGGTGGCATCATTGCTGGCACGATCAAAGTGAAGCTGTCAAATGACCATTCAAAGTGTAATGAGCCCTGCTAGAGTACATAGACGATTGACAAACAAACTGCAGAGCATAACAAGGCTCACAGACCGTGCACACAAGACATTGTACAGCCACTGCCAACTGTTGGCTGACTTCACATGTCTAATCGTGTTTAATGTGTACTTCCATAAGACAGAGGACAACTCAGCCAAAAAAACAGCTAAGGGATGTGCATTGAGATAACTGAGACAGAGGGGATCTCAGGGTAGCTATACAGATCAAAACCCACATGGTATAGCAACCGTTCACATGGTGATGTGCTTCTGCCAGCACACGCCAACTGTAAACGGCCCATTGTAGTTTGGAAACCTTTTTCGCAAGTCACCAAAATAGTTTGCCCACCCTCTACATTCTCCTGCTGGGGTACTGCCAGCATGATATGACTTGCGGCAGAGTGTGACATATGGTGCATGTGTGAGCACAGAGAAGACACTGAAAGTTTGCAAATAGTCCCCAAGGGCAGCCTTTGTTCTAGAAGGCTGTAGATAGAGGCCATCGCACGTCTGACCTACAAAGCAACAGAACCAAACCTTATCAGAACCAAAGGCTATAAAGAGCAAGACTCATGTTGAGCATTGATACGACTGAAACCTTGGTCATGCACATTAGCAGGGTTGAGCATAGCCACACACCTTCGCTTTGTGTGTGAGTAATGCGCAATGTGAGATGACACTCAGGAAGACGGATGAGCTGCATACTGTTGCGCACTTCCCCTTGCTTTGGAAGCACAATGTCAGTGATGACTCTAACAGGTTGTGACCAGTCAAGCTTTGGTCGCAAAGCCTCAGGTATCTGAGATTGCTTCAAGGCTGAACGGAGAAGTGCGTCTGAGCTCCCTCGATTGTCAACTAGTATACCAAGGAGGGCTTGAAGCTCATTTGGCTGTAGACTTTCTAGATCAATTGCAGAGGCATAGGTGCTTTCCGCACTGTATATAGCTGCAGGGAGCAAATCTAAAAGCTGCAGCTCAGTGTACGCTCCGCGCTGCGGATGATGCAGGAGCTTGATACGCTTGGCTGTGTCTGCCTTATACACTGACATTAGCAGAAGCCTATTCAGCCGTTCCATGTTTTTCTCCCATGGCAGCTTGATGAGAGCTTCAGCAGCCGCAGCAAGAAGACATGAAAGCCTAAGATGATCTGCCAGCTTTGCCAGACAGTACAGGGCGTGAGCCCGCATCTGCTGTGCCTCTACACAAAGGTAGTTTACGCAGGCTGTCTCTAGGGAAACAAACTGCATCAAAACCAGACAAATTTGATCAGAGCCTCAGCTGAAAGATCAAACACTGCTCAGACAAGTGCAAATGCTGTGAGTTTGAAGTTGTGTCCACAAGGCAGCTGACTCACCCCTACAGCATTGGCAAGGACAAGAACAGCTTCCACATTAGACAGTGACAGACTGATCTGACCGCTGAGTATGCCAGCAAGGGCTTCTTCCACGATTTCTGGTTTTGTAAGGACAGGCATTATCAAGATCAAGGGTCCCATAGCTGCCTTATGTTCCATGACCCTGTTGTAACCCCACTTGCTGCAGATAAAAGGTGCTCGAGCCTTATGTTTTGCAGAGAAATCAGACAAGAGGACTATGAGAGTACTCTGCAGTCGCCCTATCAGATCCTTCCAGCAGCATGCATACCTACAGTATGCAAGATCGATGTGCGCCATCGAAGAAAAGAGCTGTGGACTGCTGGCGTCCCCTACCAATCGTACGTTGAACAAGCTGAGATCATTCTGCTCCGAAACCTGCTCACGCCACCAGTCACAGTAATCCTGGGTCCGATGGCCAGCTACGGGCACGGCGCTTGCATCACGCGCGCTATCTTGATTGTGTGGCGCGAGCATAGTTTGATGCACGTTCTGATGAAGCTCCGTTTGTGCAAGAGCTGCAGAACCCGGTTCTGACGAGGTCGGGACTGCTTCGTGATGAGCGCTTGTGACGTCTGCAGGTGCGTAACTACCAAGCGCGCACACGTTGCTGCCGGCAAGTCGCGCCGAGCGTCTTCCAACCTTTTTCAGCTGGTACCCGCGTACAGACACAGCGTTGGATTTGGTCATGATCACACTTCTACACTTTGAGACCTTATTCTCGCGCAGCGGATCTACTTATTTGTGTGGGACTAGTCTTGACCGAGAGACACTGCTGCAGGTCTGCGTTGAAGTGATCAATGCAACCCAGAATGCAACCTTCAACCGGCGGACATTGAAACTTGCAATCAATTTTTTGAGCATTCCGTATGCAGTCGCAATGCGAACATTGGGTCAGTCATTGCCGCAAGGTCTAAGCTCGTAGTCTTCTTCTTCTTCAGTCAAATGATTGGGCCATGGATTGGGTCCGATTAATTGACTGCAAGACTGCGGCTGCTTGGATGCTGCCTGTTCGGCGACTTCGCTAAGCCACTGGTCAGTCATGACAGCCAAAGGACGGACGCAGTCAAAGCTATTGTCATGTAAAAGACCGTATATATGTGGTGTTGCCTACTTTCATTGGTCAAAACAAAACCATGTAGCTAGTGCCTTAACATGCCTGCTCTTGCGTTATTCACCCAGTATCTTCAGCTCTGAGTCTCGATCCCACAGCTTTACCAGCAGCAAAGCCAGCTTATCTCACAATTGATCTGCCCCACCCCTGGCATGTATACTACTCATTAGGGTTGGCCGAAAACACATGGACTTGCGCAGGGCCCCATAGTCCATGACAAGCCTGCAACACATACACAAACGTGAACAAGTAGCTATTGCAGTTGTTCGCAGCCGCACAACACAGCCCATTTTTTTATACCTGCTTTCTTTGTTTCGCTACTTTCCCGCAGGGCATCCTTGCATCCACACTCACACATCTAAACTAACTTATGCCATATCACAGACTTGGCGTGATTGCTTGTGCGGGTGAATGCAGATCACGTGCAAGGAGCACTAAAAGTAGCTATCGCACTATCCTGTGCAGTGCAACACACGTAATGTCATGCATTCAAAGGCCTTGTCTCAAGAGCTGCTTACAGCCCACAAAAGTGCAACCACACGCCTTGATTGGGGCTGTTGATTGGCTATCTACCCTTCTGTAAAGATTGACAATGGTGCAATACCTTGTGCAGATGGCAAAGTGAGGGTAGGGGCCGCCTGCAGAGGGCTGCCCCCTCAGTTGTCTGCCTCACTGTCACTGGAAATGCCCAAGTGCTGGTTGAACTGATGCTGCACACGCACCACACAGATCGCTTCAGTGTGGCAGTAGTGCATTAGGAGCTACCAAATAATTGTAAAAATCTAGACCGCGAGAAAAAGGATAGCAGGCAGCTGCAAGAACAATGCTGAAGGGAAACGCAAGCAGGCTGTGCTGCTGTCTTTGCAGATGTGCCATGATATTTGACATTCCAGGTGACAAGCCTCATGATGTGGCTGTCAGCATTTGTTGCCACCACGTCTTACATGCTGCAGGAGCAAGATGCAGCTACCCTGCAAAACACCATATGCAAGAATAGAAGAAAAGGAAAACCCCTCGGCAAATACTATACTGATGAACCTCTGTGGCTTCTTGTTGGTGTACTTGTGCAACAATTTGCAAGCACATGCTCACAAGAATGTAACACTTGCATCATACCTGCGATATGCGACCATTCTTCAGCTTCTTCAGCTGCCTGTAGTCTTCTACCAAGGATGCATCATCTTCCTGCTTTTCCAGAAGCCGCCGTTTAGCAGCAGGCGCCTTTTTCACAGGCTGCACCACCGCAGCCTTGGACTTGTTTCTGTTCTGTGCTTTGGCACTTGATGGCTTTTCCTGGCTCATCTGAAGCTTCAGGGTCTGCTGCCGCTGCTTCTGCCTTGCTTTGTCCTTGAACTGCAACATGCAGCTTGCACGGTGACCATCCAGCCTGACTGCGTGTAGGCATCATGACAATACTAGCTTAGGTGTGTACACAAGCAACAAGCACGTTTACATCTGTAGTGTATACATATACATACACATCAATAACATACAAAATGGAGGGGAGGGGGCAAGGGGAGGAGAGGGGAGGAGAGTTTTAGTCCTTTAGCAATCATGGCAAATGCCCCCTCAAACGGCAGCCAAGAGACAGGCAAAGGGATGAAAGTGTGAAGGAAGCTGACCTTGACATCATTGGGATCCAGTGCAGAGGGTGTAAAGCCTTCCAGTCGTTGCTTGGTCTTACGCATCTCCGGCATCTTGGGCAGTCTCAACAAGCCCAGTGCTGTTGCCAGCTGTGCTAGGTCCAAGTCTGCCAGCCGGAAGATGAACTTACACTGATGCTCTTTGTAGGCGCGCACAAAAGAGACAAAGGCTTTGATTCCTTTCTCCATGATGTCTCGGTCCTGCTCTGACAGCTTTCTGAGCACCTGGTGGACAGTGGCTTTGCAGTCTGCTAGCGCTTGCTGTTTCATTGGCACCTGCAGAAAGCAGCACTTTGAATGTTTGCTTGCTGTCACAGCTGGAACAGCTGGGGTACCTGTTGCGCGCGCACACCACGTTTATACCTAAACAACTACACCATGCAGAAACATGCATTTTATGGTCCGCTGGCGTTTTTGACTTTGAATTGCCACTGTAGGACGGAAGTTTTTAGAAAAGTATAGGCGTCTCAGGATGGAGAAGAGCAAATTTTCTGCTTGATATTGAACAAAATCAGCAATGATGACCCCTGCAACAGCAGCCTGGCTGCTCAAAGGAGGGATGCTGCTGTACAGTGAGTTTCAGGGCTCAGCAATGTCCAACACTGCTTTGCTGCTGCCTAAAAACAACCCCTCTCTCAGTCATCATCAGTTTGCAAGTACAGTTTGCTGCTGCTGTCTCATTGTTGCCACCAGAATCTTCTTTTATATGTGTGCAAAGGGCAAGGGCTGGATCATGTGCACTCAGCTCAGTCTCATGCTGACATTCGAAACCCCTAATGGCAAGATCGACATAGCAGCAGCACCAACACCATAAGTGCAAGAAGAAGAAGAAGAAGAAGAAGAAGAAGCAGCAGCAGCAGCAGCAGCAGCAGAGGAGGTGGAAGAAGAAGAGGGTAAAGAAGAGGGTAAAAAAGAAGGTAAAGAAACAGCTGACAAGCTGATCACCTTGCGCAGCCTGAGAAAATCGACATAGGGCTCCTCGTGTGGCAGCAGCATCACCAGGGCATTGCCACTGCGGCCCATGCGAGCCGTCCTCCCCACCCTGTGTACAAAGGTGGAGGGGTCCTGAGGGGGGTCATACTGCACTATCCAGCTGACCCCAGGGATGTCCAAACCCCTGGCTGCCACATCTGTACATAGGAGACAGCCTGCAAAATGCACAGCACAGCCTCAGTATGCTGCAGCAACTAAGCAAGACAGTGTTGAGCTGTTTCAAGTCACAATGGGGGGAGCTCTGGGCTGCCACCTTGGGAGGCTCCCGTTGTGATCACTGACAAGCGTAAACTTTTATTTGCTGTTTACAATGGGGGATGGCAGACCAACACTGCAGCATGGCCATGAGCGACTGCTTCAAGTTTGTTTACATGGCACTTGTGACACTGCCACAACAGATAGAGACTGACCATAAGCAGCAGCCAACAATATGCGCAGCACAACAGGTGTACATACATCGTTGCTTGCATGCAACGGTCAGTCTGTCAAAGTGAAGACATCATACATCCTCTAAACTGCACTAGTATTGGTCATACCTGCTGGGCTACCGGTGTATGATGACATCACTGCTTCACGAGCAGCTTGCTTCATCTTGCCATGCAGCGCAAAGAGCTGAGCTGCCTTCATGTCTGGCAGTTGTGTGAGGGCAGAATGGAAGAAGTCCACAGAAGCGCATGTTAAGAAGTATACAATCACCTTGTCATCTTGATGATCCTGTAACATGCATACATGTCATGATTAGTTTCTAAATCATGCCCTTTAAAACTTCCTGACCTTTGAAGCCTGAACAGGCTGAAAAGGCTGTTAATACATACGTTACTCGTCAATCACAGACCTTCTGGTGGTTTGTGTAAACGCAAGACATGCAGTACAAAATGCACCCCAGTGTGCTGTACTGTGATACAGTCATATTATCTACACCTCTCTGGCTCATAATGAGCTGAACACATGCAGGCAAATGCTGTACTGTGACCAATGCTCACCTTTGGAAGGCAGACATTGTGAACGCTGCGCAATAAACTCAGCACCAGCAATACATCTCGACCAGGACAAGGACACAACTCTGCTTCAAGAAGGATTGCAAGCCTACCTGAATGAATACGACCAGCTGCTGCAACTTTTGGACGCTGTCACAGATCTGGTACTGTATCTCAAGACTGGAGGGGGTACGCTGCGCCCCTGAGGGCCCCCCTGAGGGCCCTGCTGTCTGACCTGATGCCACTCTCTCATTCTGCTGCTGCTGCTGTTCAGCTGATGGCACAACTGCCACCTTGATTCTGACAGCATTCCGCAGGCCTGCTCTAGCCAGCTGAACGACTGCTTCTGTCTGTGTTGCAGAGAACAGGCCTGTGCATAAGGCAGGAGAGTGTCGGTGCTGTTTTCTCTGAGTTGATGCTGAGGCTTGCCACCATGTTTGTCTGTTGATGCATTGTAAGAAGCCATAGAATGTTGCTGTTTCACAGGAGCTAATGCCATGTAGACACATGTGACTGGTCCCAGTTGTTAGCTGCTTATCTGATGCGGGAGGTCAGCTATGCATTTGCTATGCAAGCTGCCACAGGCTTCTCTGGGTGCAGCGTGGCACAATATGTACCTGTCCTGCGCTGCTTGGGCAGCTTCTGCATGATGGCATCCAGCTGAGTTCTAAAGCCCATGTCCAGCAGCCTGTCCGCCTCGTCAAGTACAAACACTTCCAAGCGTTTCAGGTTCATGGCAGCGCTTTGCTGCATGATGTCAAGCAGCCTCCCAGGAGTGCCGATCAATACATTGGCACCCTCAGCGGTGAATCGGGATACATCCTTTGAAACATCACTGCAAGCATCCAGCAGACGAAAACTGATGCACTGCTTGATGCTTTTGTACATATCAGGACTCAGTGCGTGGCAGCAGATCTACAACTCACGTGCCGCCAACCAGCAGAAGAGTGTTGACATCAGGTATTGAGGCAAAGAATGGTTCAGCGACGCTGTGTATCTGCCCAGCAAGCTCTCGTGTTGGGGACACAATAACTGCTCCGACCTACAGAGTGGAATGTCAAAATGAAGCAGCTTGACGAGTCTCACTGCCGGCAGCAGTTCTTTTAAGGTTCGAAGCAAAAGGCCTACCTGGTGCTTCAGCAAGGGCTCTTCAAGGCCACGCAGCCTCTCGGCAACAGGAATAACAAACGCCAAAGTCTTTCCAGAACCGGTACATGCATCGACGGCCACGTCTTTGTTGCCAGAGAATACAGGTATGACAGCTTCCTGTACTGGTGTTGGCTTTTCGAACCCGAGCTTTGCAAGGAGATCAAGCGTGGGCTGGGATAAGGCTTGCATACTACCAAAGCCCTTCACGCTCATGTTGGCTGTGGATGTGCACTGGATGCGGGTACGCCAGACAGCTCCAGGGGGCAGGGGCTGCCGTCAAATTGCAATGCAACTTGAAACAGACAAAGGCCGTAGAACTGCTGTGTGCCTGAGGCTCCTGCCGGCGCTGTAATCAGCAGCTACTGCGAGACATATGGAGCGAGAGGTGATGCCGCTGTGCCTGTCAGCCCTGCGCAGTTCGGCTCTGCAGAGCCACTGTAAATTCGCGTGTCTGCGCACGTGACAGTATGTCCTCACGTGCGCTGCACATGAGCTAATGACTAAACCGTAGGGCCCTTTTACAAGTCTGATGTTGCTGCCAAACAATGCTTTTCCACTTGCGCAACTGCAGCAATAGCATGAAGGATGCACAAGCTGCAGGAGAGGTCTGTTCTAGAACAGTGACACGCAATCCGCTACCGCTGACATGCCTCCAACAATCATGCTGCTGACTTGGACGCACTTGCTTCGCTGCTGTTTGGTGATGTAGCAACGACCATGTTCAGAGCTGGTCTGCATTTTGTTCTGGATGGCCTTCTGCAGACGGTGCAGTATACGGCTCAAGGCACCCTGATGGTGTCTGTGCCCTCTGTAATGTACTTCCCGCTTTCCTGCATCACTGGACACGCGCATCAAGTCACATGACAGCCCAGGGCGTTTCTCAAAAGGACAAATTATTCAAGTTCGAGGCCCTTCCATGCGCCACAAAGAATTAGTTTTGATCAACTCTGAAGCGCGATTGCGTGTGAGCAGGGCTTGCAGGGAAACAAGTGATTGCAGCAATGCAACTGTTAGACACATCCCGCTGAATGAGATGTAGCACACAATGAGCATCTTCATGTCTGTAGATTGCCAACTCACAACACAAAGAATGAACCTGGTCCACAAAACACATATTTGAATTGCTGACCTTGTTGTCACAGAACTCAGATCACGACATGTACAAGTGCATGAGTTTGCAAAGTCCATACAAAAGTACACCCCTTGCATGACAACAAAGACACTAGCCACTCACCCTTCTGCTCGGACGCTTGGGTGTGGGGGCTCCAGCAGCTGACCCACTGGGCTTGCTGCTCTTCTTCTGCTTCACTGGTGCTGACGCTGGCCGCCTTGTTCCTGGTGCAAAGCCAGTTGAAAGGTGAGCGACCAAGTTCCAGCTTCAATGAAGACACCAAAGCAAGCAGATAGCAGACTGCACTTAGCAAATTGGGCAGACACCACATCATGCATGCAACCGCATGCAGCTTGACGTGTCTTGCATGTTCAGCCAAGCACTGCCAGCTGCAATCTGAGCAGACATGGATCTCATGGCTGAAGCTCAACTCTGGCAGCTCACATGACAAAAGTGCCTGCTGGCTTCCAGATGCTGCTTTTTGAGCTGGTGCTCAACAAGATGCAACTCATGCATCTGCGCATTCTGTCATGGGCAATCTGCCATTCACTTGTTATCATACTGGACTTTGCATACAAAGTCTAAAGGACACAAGATGAACGCTAATCATGACTCAATACTTCGGCTACTTTGATAAGGATGCCCAGCTTAGCAGTCATGTAGGGCAGTGATGCATTGTCATGCATGTATGTCTTACCTATCAACATGTGTGTCTTACCTAGCAACCCTAGGAGACTCAAGACAGGACCGGTGAAGATGATGAACGGGGTGGCAACCAGGAAAGTGAATATGTAGGTGGTGTAGGGCTTTCTGGCATAGGGCTGCAGGGCAGGGAACTTCTTCATCTGTTTCTTCAGCATGATCTCTCCATCCTTCTGCACTTTCTGAATCTTCTTCTGCCATGACTTGACCTATAGCAAGTGAGACATGCTTTGTGCAGACTGTCAGGGTGCTGTGCACTTGTGTGTCATCAGCATGAGCATGGTGGGAAAAAAAACACGCAGAGCGTGAACTGTTCAAGCGCAAGCCAGACCCTGTATGAAATGCAAAGCAGGAACAGTGAGCTGGAGCATCATAATCACAGTGCATGCAGCCAGCCATGCAGAACTAACACACTGGTCATGTTAAGGATGGCACACTTCATCGCCGCAGGCATAACAGCAGTCAGCGGGAACAGTGGAACATAAGACTATAAACTCACATACTGATGCTGAGGTGCACTGCTTGTGATGTTAACAATAAATGCTGATCTGTACAAAAAGACTGAGTCACATAACACTAAATTTTATTCCTTGCAAGGACGGTTTTTGGGACTGCACACTGCATGAACGCAAGGCATGCTATGAAGTGACTATTCCTCAAGGAAGTGCCCTCATCTCCCAACAAGTAGTAACCTCTCCCATCAAGCAGTCACGCACAGGGCAGCCCCATGGACCCATCTTTGGATGCCAAAATGCACAAGCAAATCAGGCACTGGAAAGGGCTATGATGAGGCAGACCTTAGGCGAGGAGAGGAATGCATTGGTGTGCTTCTTGCTGGCGAGCCACGCCTTCCAGCCCTGCTTCTTGCTGTGGGCCCAGGCCTTCAAGCTGTGCTTCTTGGCAGTGGTCAGGTGTGGGCCCACATTCTTGTGAGTGTGGAACACCAGGTCCTGCAGCAAACAGTGTTGAGTGCTTGTTCTGCAGCAAGACATTCTTGTGAGTGTGAAAGACCAGGTCCTGCAGCAAGCTCCAGGCAAAGCAGCAGGTTTTTCCAAGCCTGAAACGTCTATTTTAATTCAGAAATGTCGGCCCTACACTGGAAATCTGTACTCAGAAACGTCTGGGGACATCAAAAGCGTGTTTCCATGTTGTGGAGATGTTTTAAGTTGTGCTACCATTACATGTACATTTGCAGTCACATTTGCAGCATGTTGGACGAGTGGTGCTGTCGCATACTTTTCCAAACTTTTTACAATTGAAGAAGCTAAATCAAGAAAAGTGGAAGCTGTGAAATTTGTTGGTTCTTTACAAACAGGAAATGAAACCGAGGTGATTGCCGCATACAAGGTGATATCATGATGCCCAGTCTAAAAGCTTGCAAAGAGTCTCCAGGCTTCTCAAACTTGTTGAACATACAGAAGTCAACCTTAATTGAAGCTGTATCATGCTCTCTACCATTCTGCAGGGTAGCACTACACTGTGGCGTCTGACAAGCAGTAGTAAGAAGTAGAAGTAGAAGTAGTCAGCACTATCTCAGCCATACAGAACACGACGCTTTCTTGTGGTGACTCTGCTGCTATCAAAAGCTGCTAACTGTGAAACAAAATGACTACAACACCTACCTTGGCTGCTTCCCAGAAGGCTGCCAGCTTGACCTTGGCCAGAGAGACGTATCGCCCAATGGCATTTTGCTTGCCGCTCTTGTCTGACAAGGCAGTCTGGGAGAACCAGTTGCTGCCCTGGGTCCACTTCTGCTCCAGCCAGTGTGGCGTCCAGCTGTTTGTCAGCTTGTGATAGTACTCCTGGGCCTGAGCCGAGGCGTCAGCAGCCTTCTGCTCTGCCTGCAGCAATTTAGGGTGAGAGATTTAGGCCTGAACCCTATAGCAGTCTCAGTCAAAAAGCATATGCCTGCCCCTTGAGTTAGGTATGTACTGAGGAGTTCCTGACTGAGGTGCTGTTCTGGCAGTCAGCAGCCTTCTGCTCTGCCTGCAGCAAATTGGTTTGCTTAGGGTGAAAGATTTAGGCCTGAAACCCTGTAGCAGTCTCAGTTAAAGAAACATGTGCCTTCCCCCCTGAGTTAGGCTCATATAGTCCTGAGGAGCTTCCAAACTGAGGTCTTGTTGTGGCAATCAGTCCCCCAATAATGATGTGTGTTGACGTATTCTGAATCAGACTGAGCGACTTCATGTCAAGTCTGCTAGCATGTGCAGGACTATGTGATGCTGTGACTGCTATTATTGATACACAAACGCAGCTGGCAGCCTTGTGTCAAGCTCGTGTCAGCTGTAGGTTGGCAATTCCCCTAAATGCAATTTGCAGTCCTGAGGCAGTCACAGGATTGACGTCATTGTTTGTTCCAGCTCATTGACATAAGCTGTATATTGTAAGAGACTGACCGCCTCAACAAGCTTTCTAGCAGTGGAAGCCTCAACACCAGCAGAAGCCAATTTGTTTTGCGCCTCAATTTGACCAGCCTCGGCCTTCTTGACACGCTCTGTTAGCTTTGTGACATGCTCTGCAGCCTTGTCCACCTCCTTCTGCAGGCTGTTAGAGTCCTTCTCAGCCCCCTGCAAAGATAGAGGGAACCGCTATAGAATTCTACAGTATCATAAAGTTTATATAGATTTTGTTGCACTGGACAAGCCACAGCAGTGCCTATTGAAAGCACAGCAGACCTTCACTTGGCGAATAAGGTAGGTTCCACGTGTTGGTGGCTAGCAGCTTTGATGAAGCTTGTTGTACAGCACACACAACCCCCTATATCTTGCATTTCAAACTCTGTAGTCACCTTGAAGCATTAGATGCCAACTGCAGAGTCTATGATTCTGAAACAGCATACACTGTCTGCATACACTGGCATACACTGTATGCTCAGAGCAGCGTACAGACACGATGCTCGCAAACAGCAGGACAGTGCTGCATGAGGCATTATTCACACACTTCTGTGTCTAGCAATGAACACAGTGTGGGGCACATGGTCAGACCTTTTGGGCCTTCTCTGCTGCTGCTTTCTCCTGCTCTGCAATCTTGAGGCGTCCCTGCAGGTCCTGCACATTGGCTTCAGCCTTCACGGCATCCTCTTGAGCACCTGAAGATGCTCCTGTCACACTGCTCTGCAAGCAGCAGCATTGATGTGGCAGTGTGTTCAACCAATGTGCAATCAAGCTTATGAACCAAAGCGCTGGGCCAAGCAGATTGCATGCTCTTCCTTGCAGTTTGATGACTTTACGCAGGGCATCAGTGCAGAACAGTTGGTATGTGGCAAGAGCACTGTGCAGGCATGATGCCAGTATGGCTGTAGTACCTGTAGCTCCTCAAGCTTGGTTTGCAGGGTACCATGAGCGCTGTCCTTGGCTTTCAGCTCGGTCTCCAGAGCGCTGACACGCCTCTGCTGCTCCTTCACAACACTCTGCAGGAGGCAAGTTGCAGCATAAGATGCACAGGTTGACTGCACGTGTGTGGCTCTGAAGCAATGTTGTCAAAAAATAGGCTGGACTCACCTGCAGAGTTTGTACTGAGACTTCGTTCTGATTGAACTCCTTCTGCAGGTTTGCTTTGGACGTTTCCAATTCCTGCAGTGAGAGTGATAAGACTCAAAAAAATGTATACAGATGCCTGTTCACCTGCATGCATGTTGTCACAGCCGGAGGTCAACCTTAATTTGCTTATGTAAATCTCCCGTTTGCGAATTGAACGAGCTGAGCTGTTCCTGTGAGTTGACATAAACTGCGTTGAGCCTTAAGCCTTGTTAGGTCAAGTGAGTGATTGCAGAAAGCGAAGTTGATCCGCGTACCTCCACAGGCAAGCCAGCGATTTCTATTTGATCTCTTGCAAACACCAGACTTTCTGCAGCGACGAAGACAACCAGCACAAACAACAACCCCGCGGATGCTATCCGCGCCATGGATCTAACGCGATCAACGTGCAACAAGCCGTGGGTGTGACACTGCAGGCGGCGTCAGCCACTATACCAACGAGACCGCCAGACGATGCGGGTATCAGGCGCCTGAGTGACTCTCAAGGCTCACCGTGACCCGTCTATTCTGCTGTCACTACGCCCCTGCATGAATTAGTCCACGGTGTCGCACCTCGTGCATTGTGCTTTTTTATCGCCATCTTCTGACTGTGCAACTTTGAACAAGTACCTTCAGCGCACAGTGCCGCACCTATGCAAGATTTTGTCATCAAGGTGTGATTCCCGGCAGCTCATCGACCCGCAGGCCTGCCCAAAGGCAACATTGCCACTGGTGGGACACAGACAGAAAGCTTTGCAGCTGAGCTGCAGAGCCAGCATTCCCAGCAGAGCCTTGAGACATGAACGTCAACCTAATATCCGTGGATCTCGACGAGCCTTCACACGACTGGCAGAACAATATAAGACTGGCCATCTCGGCCACACACAGGCGTCTATACGTCTACTTTGAGGGTGCGATCAAGCGAAAGCTCTCGTCATAACAGAAGCGCGCTGTGTCAAACATTGTTCACATTACGTTCAGGGAAGCAAGCACACGAAGCTCCCGATGTTGGTTTACTTGCACTTCTGGCGCGGTACTACAACGAAGTCGCTGATCTACAACCTCAGCTTGACCTGATCCCGTTGTTCCCTTTTGCATCTTGGTCCCTAGGTGCGTCAGTAAACTGTTGTAATGACAGACACGATGCAGTCCTACATTGAGATAGGGACAAGTTGGCTATTGAGCTGAGTGCGTTTTGGACGCCTTCATCCAAGTGCACTGCATCGCAGACAGGGTTGCCATGCTTGATGATTTGCAAGGCATACTAGGAGCCTGTCATGTTGGCAAAACCAGGCAGCTCACTCAAGATATCAACTACAGAAGGGCTGGCGAGCTGCCTCCTGTCTTGTTACATCCCTTACAACCTGACAGGCCTTCACCACCTGGTGAGCTCTGGCCATGATTGCTACTAAATCTCTTTTATTTCAATGACTTGGACATTTGCAACATGTTGTTTGAGTGCTGTTCACTTCTGCTGAGATGACAGGTGCTGATGACGTGCCCCAAGACCCAACAGCCCCAACTAGTGCTATACAGACAGCCTCAGCTGAGGGGCCATTGCTCTTCAGCAACACAGCCGTGGGTGGCACATTTGATAGATTGCATGCAGGCCATCGGATCCTGCTGGCAGCAACTGCATTAGTCACCACCACCATGGCTTTCATAGGAGTCACAAGTATGCTCACTGCTCCAGCTTCTGTTTCAACAAGTTGCAGTTTTGGACCTAAGGCACTGAATTTGGGCAACCTTGTATACAGCATCAGGATTCAGCATCAGGAGATGTACCACTTGCAATAGATACTGAGTATGTGCCTTCCAGCTGCTGTGCCGCTGCATTCTTGGACAGCCACCTGCCGTGCGGTGTGTTGACATGCAGATGTTCAGTATGCAGGTGATCTTTTGCTGCAGCACAAGGAACATGCAGAGCTGCTGCAATCGTATGATGAGAGGCGAGATGCAGCTGTCAGATTCATACAACAAGTGCGACCAGGACTTCATGTGCAGACTGCTGCTCTGAGGGATCCAAAGGTTTGCCCTTATGTTCACATTGACATAGGCTGCATGGTACTATGTCTCTGCAAAGCTGGAGCTGCGGCTTTCTTAATCCTCCTGGCCTGTTCATTGCTGACATCATTGAACTGTCCTGCTTATTGTACTATACTTGAGGTGTTACGTTACAATACCTCAACCATGCTATCCTCATGCAGCACCATCCTGAGCCTGCACACAACAGGTGTTAAATACGCAGGCATTATGTATTTACTGAAGTTGACATCTTGCCGCCAAATGCAGGAGCCCACAGGGGCAGCTACTATATCTGAGATGGAAGCCATTGTTGTGTCTAAGGAGACTGTCAAGGGTGCTGATGACATCAATGCATGGCGGCATGAGCACGGCTCTGTCCCGCTCACAGTTGTCACAGTGGACCTTGTTGGTAGTCAGGGTAGTGACGCTGCAAGTAAACTCAGCTCCACACGATTACGGCATGATGAAGCCAGCAGATCAGGTGGAGCTTGATTGGAGTTGCCAGTTTGCACCCAATTTTCAGATTTGTGTTACCAAACGTCAGTAAGCTTCGCCTGTTTGCCATACAGCATATCAATTTGTAGGATCATGTAGGTTTGTCAGCTAGCATATATACTGCCACATTGATACAAGGTGATAAGTTTGGTTCAGTCATCTTTACATGATGTTTTGTCCTCTGACTGATCACTCACCATACTGTCACTCACCTATTAGGTGACGTAGTGCAGATGCTGCAGTCTGAGTCAGTTTACTGCAGTTCAATTGTCTTTGCATTATGCTAAGGAATGGCAGAAATTGCAGAAGCTGACATATTTATGGTGTCTTCTGAACACAGAACTGTACAGACATGTTTACAGTACAGCTTTCCACACATTGAAGCTCAGAGCCCAGACAGTCTCAAGAGTCTGTGAAATTTTGACAGTGTATTATCTGCAAATCATATGGCCACACGCTACGTAAACCCAATCAAGCATTTGAAACCAGCCATTCAAGATCTGAAAGAAACAAAGACACATGAGTATTGTGTAGATGAGGTTGTGGCATTCCATCTTTGACAATTTTGGGTGCAGGTATGGCAATTTAGCTACACTTTGCTGCAAACACATTGATCTGGCCAATCGATCATACCTGACAGAGAAATCACACACGGTCGAAAGCAATAAACAAACGCTGAGCTACCAGGTTGTACTGGCCTGGCGTCACTGGCAGTGCCCGCACACCGCCGTTCAGGTATTTTGTCGGGCTTTCTCGACTATTGTTTGCACTTGCAAAGCCGGTTGCTGAGGGTTGCGCGTTCAAAATATCGCCGGAGTCTGGTGACGACTTGCGGCCGTGTCGATGAGTGCCTGTCTTCTTACAGGTGTGAAAGCCGTCTTTACTAGTTGCCTGTTTAGACAGTGTGAAAAGTGTGGCAGAGCGCAGTACAAGGTTACCAGGTGTTGCTGCCCCCAGCGGCAAGTTGTAGACTACGCAAGGGCCACATGCTTCTTTGGCAGACCCGCTTTGTCTGGATGTCAGCTTGCACAGGCAACAGCAAGCCTTAGTCAGCGAAACATACTCTGCAAGCAGTTCCAAGGGTAAGCGCGTGCCAACAGACAAGGCTCCCTCCTCACAGACAAGGTCCAACCCTGATGTTACATCTGGTGAGATGCTGCTTGACAACCTATGTCAATCAAGCTATTGTGACAGTAGGCTGCTATAGTAGCGTTTGTGCCAATGCTATGAGCTTGTAACTTCAAGGGGCGTGTACACATCATCTCTGGGGCATGGCAGTGATTTATAAGCCTTGCCACCTGAGGTGTGTGCTTCAGCATGTTACCCACACTGCAGCTTGCATACACCGTAACTATTTATGCGTCTGATCATCAAGTGCTTGCTTTCTCATGTGTTTCAGATATCATTATTGATTTACAGGCTCATGCTGCAAGATGACAGTATTGCAAGAGCAGCTTTGTGAATTCAGATCAGCAGTCTGTTTTGGGCTTGGAGCTGCCAAGCTGCTGCCTCAACCCTCTCTCAGCTCTCACTAATAAGCTTCATTTTCAGGTCTGTCCTGGCTCAAAACTGCAGCTTCTGTTGCTTTTCCAGCTTTCCAATGCCTTCCTTGTTGTTTTTGCTTCAATCACAATATTGTCCAGCCTGTTTGCACCACTGCTGTGAGCCCTTTGCTGCTGTGTCCTGCAAACAATGCCATTATGTGGTGTTGCTGCTTTTGTCACCCTCTGAGCTCAAATTGGAGCATGCTGATTTGCTATGCACCCCAATACGCTTTTGAATGGTGAATATAACTAGGCACGTACTGCAACCTCTGGAACAACAAATATGCCCAGCAAGCCCTATAGCAAGCTAATTGTGCCTTGTGACATCAAGAGGCAGGCTAGTCAGCTTAGCGGTGTGCAAACCACCTTTCATCAATCATTACTGAATAGTAACGTTACCGCAATCAGTGCTAATTTACTGTTGTACTTGTCAAACAAGGTAGTTCAAACAATTTGTGTTTCATCTCATTTCACAAAAAAATGGCAAAACAACCCCAAATTAGAGCCAAGCTTGGCGAGAACTGGTGGCAAATCAAGTTTTGAGGGCTTTTGGGAGAATTTGGTATTTTCCCTCAAACCTCGAAGTTCTGTTATGAGGTAGGAACTTTGCTGAAGAATTTGTTCACCTTGGCAGATGCTTGCAAAATGACATGTATGACACTTAGACAGTAATAGTTCAATTGTAGTTTTTTTTTTGGCTTACCCATTAGTAATGTTACTGGGCAATTGGTGACAAGGGTCCAGCGAAATGGTTAATTTCCACATCCTTAAGTCAGCTGCTCAGTCCACCGTCATGTGTGTCAATTTTGTGTAGCTTCCCGAGTGTTTTCTCAGGTGATGCAGGCATGCACCTCATGAATACAAGCTGGGCGAGCTCTGAAACTTGTCCTTCTTTGTGAGACTTGTGCTGTTAGTTCTGACCAGAAAAGAAATTTACCACATGATGCAAGCAAACTTGTGGTCAAATGCTGAAGCCCTGATAATTTCCCTTTACGTACCCTCAACATTGCCAAGCTAAAGGTCTCAGGTGTTGCTTGCAGTTGCTAGCTGGTGTAGCATGCGACACCCCTGCCACAACTTGACCGTCCAATCCAGCTCCAAAAGACCTGAACTTTGCTGCTCTTCTTGACTTTTTGTTGCCTTCACCGCCGCATGTTGTATGTCACAATCCACATTCTGTTGCAGGATGATGAGCAACAGTCGGCTGCAAGAAGTCGAGCAAGAGATCAAGATAGTAAATGCACAGAAAGCCAAGGCAAAGATGGAGGTTCTCAAAGCAAGAGCAGATTGTGACAACAAAGAAATGGACTTCTTGGAAGCTCATTTTGAGCTACATGAACAGCTTTCTGCTCTGCAAGAGGAGCATAAGATTATCGTGCAAGCCCAAGCACCAGGTCAGTTCTGCTTGCCATGTTGCAACTGCCTGAAAGCGCATACACTTGTTTGTGCTCATTCCCCACTCTATGATGTCTGCTTGCCATGAATAAGCAGAAGCTGCTAGAGGAGACAGGCCTCCTCTCCAGGCATATGCCATGCGTTTTGTGAGCTCAAGCACTCACATCCCAGTCGTGCTCCCTCCTCAACTTTGCTCGGCAGCTGCCCTCCTGGCAGGTATCGTTGTGGTGCTCTGTGGGCCATCAAGTCGAAAAGTTTGCAACCCCGACTTGCTGTATAAGCCTTGCAGACATCTAAACTTTTTGAACGCCTCATGCAGACAGGATATGTACTGTCGTAGCCTGAGCATTTATTACCTAGCTCATGCCTCTCTTGCAAGCTGATGTGTGAATTGAACCCATGGTCACACCCTTGTGCATCACATGAACATCATGACATTGGTCATACTTACGGTCGTTGCTAGCTTGATCAAATACAGCATTTCGAGCTAGTTGTCAGAGTGCATAAGCTGTGTAGCATAAGACACCATTGTTTGATGTGACAGCCCCGCCGGACTGCTTTGAGAGCGTGGGAGCCTTTGAGACATATTTGAAGTTTGAAGGAAATGATGATGTGGCCATGTGGGCCGCAACAGCTTGGGACCACGGTTATCGCTCAATAGAATCTGTAGCTCAAGCCAATGGAGATTTCTTACGGGCTGCACTTGGGGAAGGCATATCTGCTTTCTACTCCTTTTGCGAGGCTCGTGCAGGTGCTGCTTTTTGACAGTCTTTGTACACCCGCTACATCTTTCTTTGCTTTGTTGCTGAAGCATGTGATGAATGATGTTACATGATGTCAAGAAATAAGCTCAGCTATTTGGAAGCATGCTAGCGCTTGTGATGCAGTATGCATGCATGCATGTTTGTAATGCAGCATGCATGCTTGTAATGCAGCATGCATGCATGCTTATAATGCAGTATGCATGCATGCATCGTGTTGTTGTGTTTGCGTTGCATCTACATTGTGCATCAACCAGTTCTCTCTGCATGCAGTAATGCTTACACGGGCAAAGTTGCTGAGGTCAAAGCTGCCCGGGCCCGACATGTCTACTAGCCCCTCCATTCTTGCTCAGGCTGAAGATGTCAGAAGCAGTCACCCAAAGTCTGTTCAAGAGTTTGATGTGATACCTGATGTGATGGACTACATCAGTCACTTGGGTGTCACCCCCAAACGATTCAAACCAGTTGACTACCCTCGCCAATATGTACGCTTCTGCATTGCAATTTGGGTTTGCATCCGCTTGTTACTGCTGCACAGTTGTTGTTGGCACATGCATTTCACTTTGTGTTCAGTGGCTCATTGTTCTCCAGGTCTCTTGTGCAGAAGGCTAGTCCAATGGACAATCATCTCTGTTGTAAATGTCTTTGGTGCCTGCTGGTGTGTTTTGCTTGCAACCCATCGTCAAGTTTCACAACTCTATGCAGCCTGCTGCAAGAGAGGCAGCTGGGGAGCGGCTATGGGAGTCTGCAATTGTTGACCCCACAAACAGCTTGACAAACTACCACTTCTACTCTGGGGAAAACAATACAGACCGCTGCAGCTGCGCTTACTGGCAGCCCCAAGGCAACACAACAGAGATGCACTCAGAAATGGTAAGACCTGAAACGCATGGTGTTAGCTTGCTGTCAACATTTCAGGCAAGCATGTATGAATAAGCAGGTATGTATGGTGACCATAAGCAGCTCAAGCTGTTAATTACCAGCGATTGTCAAATGATGCAAAAAGAGTCGTCAATGGTAGGTTTGCACTTGTCAACATGGAGACGTCATGTATCTTGCTAGATGGCTTACATGACTAGCTGGGCTCACTTGTGGTAATCTGTAGGTGGACCCTGAGGTTGCCTTGACACTGGTAACAACTGCAAGTGACACTCGCTATGCACAACATGAAGTAGACGAGGATGCAATGGTCAAGAGTCAAGGGACGTATGACTACCTGCTTATGGCTGATCCATCCGTCTCTGCAAGAGCACTCAGCATCGTTAAACTCAAACGAAAGTAAGTCTCTTTCTCTGCCGGCATTTCCTTTGTATGGAGATTGCATTTACTTTTTCTAAAGCCACAGTTGCAACTCGTGGATATTCTGTGCAGGGAGCGCCTATGCTTATTGTGTCTTGATCGTTCCATTGACATGGTTTCACCACCAAATCTGCCTGCCATCTGGACTGACCGGCCTAGAAGTGTTTCGGCGGTGTTGCAATTGAATGTTGATGCGGTCATTGCTCAGGTAAACTGGTTTGAACTGCTGCAAGCTGTGTCAGCCTCTCTTCATGCAGGGATGACTATGGTGCAAGCTTGTCATTTGACTCATTCATTCAGCGTTGTCACAACACTCAGTACTCATTGTCGTCAAGGGTCTCCGGACTGGGTCACAGTGACGGAACAAGCATCACATCCGTGTTGTTTGTGAGTCTCATCTATTGTGACGGATCCGGATCAATGCCTTGAGGGCAAGACATGTGTCATCGTGTTTTGCTCCCTCCACATTTTCCTTAAGTCACACATTCAGTCAAATATCCATGCTTGAGGAGCAGAAATGGGGTCAAATGCATGAGGCTATGCTGCAGGTGAATGCCTATGCAGCCAACAATGGCATACGGTATGGAATGATCAGCAGTGGTCTATGGTCCTGGGTGTTCTGTAATGATGGCTGCAACAACATGACCCTGTCACAGGCATTTCGATATGATGCAACAAACCCTACCGTCTTAGAGGTATGTTGCTGCCAATGTCCCTGTACTGATATCCGCTCACACATGTTTCTGCATGTTGATATGCAATGTGGTGTGCTGATACACGTGAAGGTGGTGTATCAGAGCTTTGTTCATTTTCACAGCATGCTTGCATGGGCTCCTAATATATTCAGATCTTCCTCTTCTGTCATGCAGGTTCATGCTTTTGTTACATACATATCCCTACAGCTCACACGCCTTTCCCCTTGGTCTGTCAACCCCCAGCATCCAAACCTTGATTTTACCACAAGACAGTCAAAGCGTAGCAGATCACAAGCTGGAGACAGTTGTCAAGATCAGGGTTCAGCAGATGTTGTTTCAGATAGCCCGCCGCCTGCTTCTCAACGCAACAAGTCTCAGGTCAACTTGACCACTCGCTTGGCCATATGTGCCAATGCAACATCTGTGGTCACTGGCATGAAGTTGGGTCCAAGATCCAACCCTTCCTACTTCAGCCAAAAGCCACCATTCTCCCATGGAGGAAGCCATGCTATTCAGGCTTCAATCTGTGCAGCGTGTGCTTGCTATCGGCGATTCTGGGCGCGTGTACCTTGCTCGGTACATCGTTAACCACTGCGCTAGCTTGCACAGGCATGGTGAAGACAACATAGAAGCAGAACCTGTGGTTGTACCAGCATGTTGTCAACTTGGCATGCCTTCATGCACACAGTCAGATGCTGCATGAAATATGCTTTGCTCACATGTAATGGTGTTATTGTGGCCAAGCTTGCACCCCTCAGATGCATCAGCTTTAAGCAGGGCCAGACGTGCTGATATAGAAATAGAGTTGTCTGCAGTGTCAATAATGCCTTGGTGCACTGCTCCTCAGCTAATGAACATTGCTACAATTTCTGTATTAGCAGTATCAGTATTGATGTTGATGTGGTTGCCACAGGAGTTGTGAAGGGAGGAACATGGCTCTCAAGATAGCCAGAATTGGCTCCAGCAAGCACCGCAGCCTCAAGCACCAACTCAAGTGCCTCTTGGCCCTCAGAAGCTTGTGGGGTCAATGCGTGCCTCATGTGATTTTGGCTGGGGATCTGACAACAATGCAGCGTGGCTATGGTCTAGGCACAGCTTTGGTTCCAAGCCGGCATCCAAAATCAGGTATACAAGCATGTATAGGCTCATGAATGTTATTAAAATTGAAACATAAAATCAGAGATGCTTTCTATGATTGTCACACCATGTAAACTCACAGTGCTTGTTGTGCAGGTGATGCTGCACTGTTGACAGTGGCTAGGGCAGCTCTCCAACAAATACATGATTGTGAGGTGGTTGTGAATGATCTGCACCCCAAGAATGTGGTCATTACACAAGATGAGGATCAAGTGCATGTCTTCTTTGTAGACTTCAGTCATTCCCGCTTGGTGTCTCCAACTGCAGCCCAGCGTGAGGATGAGATGGCAAGCTTGCACACGGCCTTGAGTGATCTCTTGCCTGACCGGTAAAACCAAACTCTGTTTGGATGAACATATTGCAGGGAGTGTTGGTCTAGCACTGCTACACTCTGAGAAATGTCAAGCTGCAGTCCTTTGATGTGTGAAAGCTTGCATTCAAGACAAGTAAGTTCAGACTGACCTTTTTTGTTGCAATCAAGTGCGCAGCTATTGCACATTTGATTCCGAGTGGTTGAAATTTGCTGTACTGTTTTTGCCATTGTTGGAAAGAATTCTGGCTACTGGATTCCGGCTACTCAATTTCGGCTGCTCGTGCATGCGCAGTGTATGAGTGTGTAAGCACATGCCCAGAAAAACAGTGCACAACACTCTGCCAATGCCGTGGTTTTGGCCGTCTGGTTGCGCCCACGTTTTTGCGTGATGCTGCCAATATCAGCACAACTTTGACCGCACTGGGCCACACCTTTTGATACATGTACATGTGAGAAGAGTTGCACTGAGTACGATTTATATCGCTATCTAATTAGAACGGCACTACAGGTAAACGGTAGACAATGTCGACAGACACACCCCTCTTGCAGCTAATGCTGCAACCATGTAGGGCAACAATGGTAGGTTTTGAATTGTCACCTGCAAAGCCAAACTTGATGCAAGAGCCCTTTCATCATGTACTGAGGATCAACTCCTTCAGTAGTAAACCACTGTCTGATGTAACTAAACCTTCAAGTCTTCCAAATTCGAGCAGCTAATTACTTCCTGACAAACAGCTCCTCCATGAAGCCTCTGAACCTCTTGGCATACCGGTGAGGATCAACAACAGAAATAGTTTTGCCCCCAAACACAGCTGCCTTGACCGCATGCTCCATCTTCTTCTTGGTCCGATACTCCTGTAAGTGACATCAGCACATCAAACATGCATGAACCACATGTAAGCCCTGGCTACAAGACACATTTGCAGACATAGCATGAACTCATCACGCTTTGATCACGATCGCACTTCATTCACTGTGATCATACTCAGATCCTACAGAGACACAGTTCTGTGATGGAAACATGTGACAGGCATTTGGGGGGTCATGATCATCATATGCCATGTGACAGGCATGCTGCTGAGCTAGAATGCCCCTCAATACAAAGGGCCAACCTGCAGGAAGTCGATGATGCCAAAGTATATCAGAACAGGCTCGGGCTTGGACCCATCCCGAGGGATTGCCAGAGCAGGAATGCTGACACCGGGCCTATCCCTGCACCTCCTGCTGTACAGTCGCCTCATGGACCCTGTGGCATCGTCAGTGCCGATACGGCAGGGCACAGGCTGGTGGGATGCAAGCAGCCTGTCATCCTGACTGCAGCAGCAAGCATCACACCCATTGCAAGCCACATAAGCATGCTCACAGTCTGTGGCAAAAAGCTTCTGATGTTCTTGACTGCCAGCAGCAAGTGTCACACCAATTGCAGGATATCTGACGCATGCTCACATTGTGTGGCAAGAAGCTTCTTGTCTGGACTGCCAGCAGCATCAGGACAAGCATCACACTTACCACAAGCATGTATCAGCATTGCACCAGAATAGCGTGGTATCCCAAGACCCATAATGAACTTGCATTGGACAGTCGTAAACTTACCTGCCATTTGATGGACTGTGACAATGAGCTGCATGCATCAGTGCTGTGTGTGTGCTGATGGTGTACATTTAACCGTGAGTACAAAACAAAGAGGAAGACAGATGTTTGATGAGTCACAGATGACCCCAGCTGACATCCAGCTTTGCTACTGAGATGACATCCAGCTTCAATGATCACCTGGATGAGTAGGTAGCAAGCAGCTGCAGATGCTCAGGCATGTGCGCTCCTGTACCCTCCAGCAGTTCCTCAAAGGCATGCAGGTCTTGCTTAGTAGGGCTGGAAGAAGCGCCCTTCATGCTGTTCCTGGGACGCAAGGGCGCAGACCGCGTCCTGAACAGGCCCCTGTCTACTGCACTCATCTGCCCTTCGTCTTGGAACAGCCCTGCCCCATTCATGTGGATCTGGCCGTCGTGCTGGTGCTGATCATGCTGCCGATGCCTGCAGGTGTGCACAGGAGGAGAGGTTGCTAAGCATGAGATGCAGCAAGGGAAATTTGCAGCTGCAAAGTGATCAAGCAGCTGCCAAGCACAAAGATGTATGTCTCATGCTGTTCGGCATGTAGCAGAGCAACACTTGGCTGTTTTGTGAATCAGGAGAGACAAGGACAAGCACAGACTACAGGCTCAAATTTGACTGACAGTTGATGCAAATGCAGCAGGACAACCTGTAGCTGTCAGAACCACAGAGGCAGCAGTCCATACCTGTAGGCCAGGCCCTCAGGGGTGTCTAGGGGGGTGAAGACAGGGTTGTCATTGAACCGAACTCGATCAGACTGTGGAGTGGTGACAATGGACCTTGGCAGCTTTTGTGGCGTGAAAGGTATCTCAGCAACAGACTCAAAGGGACTGACAGCTCGCGGCGGCTCAAATTGAGACTGAGCACCGAGCTGAGCTGTGTGCTGCCTGCCTGAAGAGCTTGCAAAGGTGCTGTCTTCAGTAAACTGCGGCCCTGACTGCATGTTGTTCAGTGGCTGTCTAGCCACATCTGTGGCAGCATCTGAGTGCAGACCCCAGCCATGACTAGGTGGCTGGGGCCCGTGTGTCTGTGCGTGTGTGGGAGGAGCATCCAGCTGTGGGTGCGCTGTGAAGACCGGTTGCCTGGACTGCGTAGACTGTTGACCCATGTGGCCGTTCTGCCATAGACTGGAGGCATCAGATGGCTGTCTACTGATTTGGTGCTTCATGGCGCTGTGGACAAGACCCATTTGCCTAGGACTCAACATGCTAGGACTGTGAGCCTGAGACTGTTCCTCCTCTTCCAGCGGCTGCAGCCCAGAGCTTTGACCTGGTACTGGGTGCAGCCGGGCAGGGGTGAGGATGGGGTTGGCAGGAGGCTGATACTTGGGGGCAGGCCTGCCAGCTGTCCAGGAGTGCTGGCGGGAATCGTCCTGTAGGGGCTGTTGTAGGGCAAGGCTGGCCTTCTTGGCCAACGAGCCTGCTGTCAAGCCACCATTGGGAATGGCATCAGCTCCTGCAGTTGTCAAAATTGTTGCTTCATCTTCTATGTCTTGGGTTCACTTTACTATGTGCCTTCCCCTGAGTCAGTTGTGTGACTGCTACGCTCAGAGACCAGTGAAGACGAAGCAGTAGCAGCAGCTGCTGCATTTTGCAGTGAACGCAAACACAGTGAACACAAGGACATACGCAGATCTGTACTGATCTATGGGCAGCCACGAGCTGAAGTCAGGCCGGTCTGACAAGCCATTGAATGAAAAGTACATTTGTGTATTTCCTTTGCTCTAAATGTCCTTCTTCCAGTGTCAGGTGCTTGAGGTCTGGTTTTGGCAAAAGACTGCCCATGCCTGCTTCAGTGTATCAAGAACTGCAGCAATTCCGCAGAAGCACATACACACACACACACGCACGCACACGCGCGCACGCACACATGCATGCGCGCACATACTGCAGTGCTGAAACAATGTAGCAGTACACAAGATGAGCAGCAGCTGCTACAGGGCCAGACGCTCACCAGATGCCACATGCCCAGGGCTCATAGGAGTGCCCTTCAGTGCTGAGTCATCAATGGATGACACCATGCTGACCACACCAGCATCTGAGGAGGCTGTCATGCCAGCTGACGGCGTCACAGGTGCTGACTCATCGTTGTCACAGCGGGGGTAGACATGGGTGTGACCCCCACTGAACCAATGCAGGGGGTTGTGAGCTGTTGCTGCTGCTCTGGAAATCCCACTTCCCACTTTCTACAGCATGGCAGCACTAGTCAGAGAGAGACAGATCTGAACACAGCCAAGCTGGAATGCTGAACCACAGTAGTGGCTGCAATCAGGGTTGCTGCTCTCTTCTTGATGGTCCTGTGCCAACAAGAGGCGTCCCGGGGCAACAATGGTCAACAACATTGCATTACAACACAATCCCCAGGTCAACACCTGAACATCCAGCAGCAATGCCACTGTTCTATATCCTTCAAGCCGACATCGTTGCAGCCAACCCACTACCTATCCAACCCACAACATGTGCATTCAGCATGTATTGCAAAGGCTGATCCTGGCTCTGTTCTACCCACCTTGATCTGGGGTGCAACCCACAACGTGCATGATCAGGATGTGTTGCATGAGCTGATCCAGACTTTGTTCTACCCACCTTGATCTGGGGTGCAATCCACTCATCGGCCCCCCAGCTGAGGTAGTGCACCCCCAGCAGCAGGCTGTAGTCCATCACCCTGAGGGACTCCAGGAGGGCGCAGTCCCTGCCTAGCTGCCCCATCAGCTGGTCATATGTGGCAGCGTTCAGCACCAGCTGGAAGTTGATGTCCAGGTCCTGCAAAGCACAAACTTGTCTGTTGCAAACCCACAGCGTAAGTCACATCTGCAGCAGTAAGAAGCATTTGCTGCTGGATGCCTCACAAGCAGTGCTGTTGTTGTTGCGTGCCAGGTCTCAAGCTGTGGTGGCCATATGCAGGTAGCCGGTGTACTGGGATTTAGCTATCAGAGTTGGGGTCAAGATTCTCGACCTGGGGTTGGACAGATGAAGCTGCCCAGAACGATACATAAGCGACCCTAGGGAACACATGAGCGTATGAATGTATGAAGAAATGGATGGATGCTGAGTGAGTGAGTGAGTGAGTGCGTGAGTGAGTGAGTGAGTGAGTGAGTGAGTGAGTGAGTGAGTGAGTGAGTGAGTGAGTGAGTGAGTGAGTGAATGAATGCGTGAGTGAATGAATGACTGACGTAACGAGTAGACATCAAGCATACCTTGAGCACAGTGTTGGGGTCACCGGCTTTCCTGGCTGATGTTCTTCCCAGGGTGGAGCCCTTCAGGTCATACCGCCGGTGCAGGCGCACATCTGTGGGGAAGACGTTGCCCATCACCACAAATCTTGCCTGCAGGGTAGACAATCAGACCCCTGACTTGTGTTTTGCTGAATGATAAGTTCATTGGATGCTGCAAGCCAGCAAACTTACACACATACACATACACACACGCATACACACACACACACACTCATGCATATACACTCATGGAAAGACACATCATGAAAGCACACCCTAGACTTGGCGCTGCCCCTCAGGTGTGACCATGTGCAGGCCATCACATACACACACGCGCATATGCATATACACACAGAGAGACAGACATATGATGAAAGTGTACCCTAGACTGGGCCCCTCCCACAGGCTTGACCATATGCAGGTCATCACACACACACACACATGCATGCAGATACATACACAGACAGATGCATGATGAAAGCATACCCTAGACTTGGCGCCCCCCACAGGCTTGACCATGTGCAGGCCATGGAATCTGGTGAGCAGAGTGCCCGGGTTGGTCTCGACATGGCGATAGTACTTGGGGATGAGGTCCAGCAGCAGCCGCATCTCCTCCTGCTGCACCGTCTTGATCAGGAAGCGGTCGTCATCTGACAGGAAGAAGGCGCTGCCGGACTTGCCAGGTGATGCCAAAAGACGCAGTGCCCTGCAACCCCAAGTAATAATAACATAATAATAACAACGCAATCATAGTAAAACCAAAAGCGCAGGGTCAGTTTACATGCATGTGGTGCATGCGGTGCAAGTCAGGTCCCTTCACACAAAGTCTGCAGCTTGTTGAAGGGCAGGGGGGCACACCTGTCACCAGTGAGGGACAGTAGGTAGTCCATGTTGTCAATCCCAAAGAGCTGCCTGAGGCGCTGGAACACCAGAGGGCTGTAGTCCTTCCACTTGAAGCTGCTCCCATTGTGGCTGCGCAGGTACTGACTCACCTGCAAGCATCACAGTCCACATCAGTCTGACAGTGCATCATTGCTCATGCAGCCAGGAGGGACCACTGTCATTTCAAAACAAGCAACCGTGTTCAATGATTGACAGGTTATTTGGTTTCAGTCAGGATGAGATGCAGGCATTCTGAAGGAGCCGTGATGTGTGGCTGTGCTACTATGGGCTGAACTGCAGAAAGGACGACTTGTGTGAGGCCTCCTGCATGCACAAGTCTCTTGCCTCCAGCAACTCAAGCAACTTTGCTGTACATCTAACACAGGGGGCAACATTCTGTACAGACTATAACACTGCACAGATGTGCAGCATGCTGCAAAGCATCCTTGCAGTATGATCCACAAAGGCAAGGTGCTTCAAGCCCACACGGAACAGACACATGGGCATATGTACCCAAAAACACCCTGCGCGGTATTAGCCATCTGCTCCTGCCATCAGTCACAATGCTGTACACAACATCAGGCATATACCTCAAGACCAAAAGCTCCTTCCATGACATCCTGCTAGCACGAGCACATGGCAGCCAACAAGACCATGTGCTTGTGCTAGCAGTCTCAGCAGTGAACATAGCAAACAGCATATATACATCTGCTGTGTATTTGCATATATGCATACAGATAGATACATATTGGGGAGCTTACCTCCAGCCCAAAAGCCTCCTGTGTGACATCCTTGGCAGTCAGTGACATCCGGCTCTTGCTGGCATTTGCAATGCTGAACATAATCCCCAGCTGCAGCTCTCGCATAAGATCATAGCTGCGATGCCCTTTGAAGATGTGCTCCCCTGGCTTAGGCAGGCTCTGGTCAGTCTTCTTCTCCTGAAGCTTTCGCGACTTGTCCTTCTTGATGGCCTTCCTGTGGTTGTCCTTGCCCGCCATACGAAGTACGGTCTCGTTGGACATCACGCCATGGTCGTAGTCTCGCAGGAAGATGATGTCTGCTCTGTTGTTGTCAGCACTGGCTGGTTTATGCACCTGGAGGCAGCAACATCTGATGGTGACAGTCATGCAGGAAGATGATGTGTGCTCATGCAGCTGAAGGCAGTGACGTGTCATCAGCATGATGTTGTGTGTCTCAAAGGTCTGAAAAAGTTGTTTCCACACATGTATGCCACTGAGAGCAGTTCTGGCTTTCAGGAGCGCCGACAACATCCATAAGACAGCCAGCAGTGTCACATCATAGACCATGATTTTACAACAAACAGGTCAGCAGCATCAACAAACGGCTCAGCAGCAGCAACAAACAAGTCAGCAGCATCAACAAACAGCTCAGCAGCAACAACAAACAGCTCAGCAGCAGCAACAAAAAGCTCAGCAGCTACCACAGCAGCAGTGCCACTGGCAGGCACTTAGTCATGCTCTAGTTGAGGAGACGATGCTGTCTGACTACAACCTTTGTCAATCGAGAAGGCAAGGCACTGGAGTCCTGGAAGTATGGTGTCAACCAACTTGCCGAGTCCAGACTTTGCCTCAGCAAAGTTGCTTCTCAGCTACTTCACATCGCTGTGCAAGGTGGCTATGAAGACAGGCAAAGTGCCCATGCAAAGTGCCAGTGCTTTGCCTGTCTTCATAGCCACCTTGCACAGCGATGTGAAGTAGCTCTGAAGCAACTTTGCTGAGGCAAAGTCGCACTACACCACCTGGCAAAGCGTGAGACATCACAAGCTGCAAGGGTCAGACCACAAGCTGCAAGGGTCAGACCACCAGTTTTGGAAAAAAATCACGACCGCAACATACTATGTCCCTGCCTTTGATGTGACAGCAAATGTGAACAGGTGTTTGGTCCGAGCATCAAGCTGCGCAGACAACAACAGCAAAGGCTCACCCCTTCACCATGCCGTTTGCCATGCACCCAAGTACCAAAGAAGGATGAGCCGTCTGAAGCCACTGCTGTGCCAGCTCCATGCTCTTTGCCATCTTCCCACTCCCCTTCGTACCGATCCCCTGCAACGCCGTCAAAGATAAGTTTACGCTTTTCAGCCATCATAATCGGCCCCTCCTGAATGCGGCAGCCCTTAATGCCATAGAACCATTGTCATGACAGTCGCCCTCTCAATACATACAGAAACATCAACTCATAATGACAGTGCAGATACAGTGCCCGCACACTGCACTTGATGTAGCTTGTCAACTCTAGGATGAGCATGAACATGAACAATGAAATTCCTTGCAGTCTGCAGGCCTGACTCGTGAAGTGCTTATGCTGACTAGACTAATGCTCTAGCAAGCGATAGCAGCTTGGCTGGAGCTGAATAGCAGTACATGGCCTGACCTGATTGCGAGACAAAGATGCCTCGGCCATTGGGTTGCCCATCTCGCCACTCTCCATAGTATTCACTGCCGTCTTGCCAGTTGTGGTGTTCCTCACCATCAGGCATGTCTGAGACGTACAGTCCCTGTAGGTCTGCATAGGGCCGATCTGGCTTGCTCTGCACAGGTCCCCAGTCTTGCTCTTTCACAACCTCCTGCAGTGCATGCAAAGTTAAGAATCAGACATTTATGTCCAAGATCTTGGCAGGTGTGTTGTCAGAGATATAGGAACCTTGCACGAGCACTGAACACCCTGTCACATCAGAGGAAGCACATACAAGGCATTGTGCATGATCTCTGACGCACAGTTCTGATCTGATCTGATCCGCGTGTGTCATGGCAATCATGCTCATGTGTCTGGTCACAAACGGGTGTGATGACAGTGCAGAAGCAAAGGATAGCAGCTTGCCTGAGAGTGACGTGTAGCATAGGGTGATCTAGCTCCTGTCTGATGGCCAGCCATGAAGACATCACTGTTCTGTCTCAGACGCTCCCTACTAGCATAGTGGTCAGGCGAAGCAGCCAGACTTTGTGTCGGCTGATCTGCATCAGGCTCTGGCCTGGGTGGGGTGTCTGTGGGGCTGCCCTGGGGGGCCTTGGGCTGGCAGTACAGCTGGTATCTGTACATCCAGAAGCCCGCAAGGCAACAGAGGGGGAGGCCAAAACAGGCAACAGGCAAGACTGGCCCACTGGTGTTGGACTTGAGCCCTAGGAAGCCAGCTGTGAAGGCAAGCAGCATGCCTAGTCCGGCTGCCAGCTTGTGCTTGTTCTGCTGCAGCTGTTCTGCTGATGTGGCTTCTGAGTCTGGCAGGGATGAGAGGTACATCATGAAGCCAGCTAAACAGCATAATGGGATGATGAGGGAGGAAGTGAGCATGAGCTGTGTGCCAGCGCTGAAGGACTTGATGGATTGCTGAAAGCTGGCAAGACCGACGGCGAAAACTAGCACTGTTGTGATCTTGTTTGACTGCTTCTGCCAGCTGTCGTACCACTTGGGTTTGGTGAACTCGCCAGCGCTGTCTCCCTGAAACTTGTTTCTCTGTTGCTGCTGATGCTGCTGATGCTGAAGCTGCTCATCGGCAAGGCTTTGGCGCATTTTGGCGCATGCCAGGAACCGATAGGTCAAGAAGCCTCCAATAGAGCACAAGGAGATGACCAGGAACGGTAACAGCACTTCGGGATGTGCCCGCATTCTGGAGTCCAAGGCTATGTACAGGCACACTACAATCACAACCCCAGCAACCAACACCTGGCCTGTTGAGGACTCTGTCCACTCCTTCATGCTATGGACCAGGTCCGAAGACTGCCTTTTGAGGCTTCTGTGTTGATATTGCTGATCTGCGTTCGAAGTCTTGTCGCAGATGCGTCTGTACACTATGTAGCCGTTCAAGCAGCAGATAACTGCCAGCAAGCCTGCCGCTGGCATTAACAGCCACATCGCAGCAGGTGGACTTTGTGCCCTTTTTCTGCCGAGATATAGTCTGGCAAGGCTGCGGAAACAATTGCTCAACCACCAGTATCTGGGGCGCGGCAAAGGGCCCGACGAGCGCTTGTCAGTGCTACAGATCGACTGCACTACCTGCTACACGACCGTTGCGACTTTGGCTGGATGTGCACGATGTCAGAATTACACGCCGCGAGCAGGCAACCATCTGAGCGCAAGCGACTCACGAGTGGCAGGCAAAACCGCACTGAAGGCTCAGGAGGCAACTACCTACTTGCAGCTGTTGAGGGCCTTGATGACTCAAGGGGCGACTGGCTAGTCAGGGGCGACTAACGAGTTTCATAACGTAACCCCAGACGTAACCCGCTAACCGCCCTTGTCAAACGTTTGCAATTTGGCTGTGGCACAAGCGCAATCGACAGGCAACATCCCATTTTGGCGTCACACTGACACCACATGCAAAAATTTCACCAAGCTCATCGGTATCCTTTGCAAGGGTGACGCGAATTTGTGTCCTATCGCCGGAAGGTTGGGTGCAATGATCAACACGGCAGCTTGAGACGGTTGGATCTGCTTTGGGCTGACATAACGCCATCAGCATGTTGGCACACACAAGGTGCTGAATACACACGTCCGGCATAGGCGTCGCATGCAGTTACCTTTGTATGTAGAAGCGAAACTGTGTCTGATCAGTGTCTCCCTCTTTGACTCGGTATCAGGCATTCTGACCCTGATCAACACCCCTTCCATTCAGATCACAACAGCCGGTGCAGAAAGTACCGTTTATCGCTTGTCTGCAGCAGCACATCTTCTTCTGACCAGCCGTTGCATAGCAGCCAGAGGCTGTAGTACCTGCACCAAATAGACTCCATGTCACTTGCCCATCTGTCCATTCGTCGCACAACCACAAATGGCCCCACCACAGTGGACAAAAAGTTTGCTGGAGGTGACAGATATGTGGGCCAATGGAAAGAAGGGTTGGTGAGGCTCTTATGCGTGCCGCAAATGCTTTTCAGCAGGCTCTGATGCACATGATGCTATGATAAGCGATGCGTATGCATGTACTTCATGATGTTGTTGTTGTGTAGCCTGAAGGGGAAGGCAAGTACGTATGGGCTGATGAGAGCACATATGAGGGTGGTTGGAAGGTACGCACATCCTTCACTAGCAGCCCTGTTCCCGCTTATCTGCTTGACAGTTGCTCTGCATCGCTGCCCATGTGTCCCTGATGCTTAATGAGATCAATCTCTACTTTGCTGTCCAGCACTGCCTGGCATTAGACCTTAAAAACAGGCCATAAGCCTTTCACGAAGACTCATTTCTTAAAGTTGTGCTCTTAATCATGCAGGATGGCAAGAAGGATGGTCTTGGGACATACTGGTGGCCGACCGGAGCCAGCTACAAAGGGGAATGGTCTGATGGCAGCATGCATGGTGTTGGGACCTTTGAAAGCCCTGATGGCACTCGCTACCAGGGAGGCTGGGCACGAGACCTGAAGCAAGGCCTGGGCAAGAAGTGGTTCCCCAATGGCGACACCTATGAGGCAACTTCTGCAGCTGCTGTCTGCTTTGGCCAACTGTTGCATGTATCAGGCTGCATTGTCTTTGCAATATGCAAATGTAGAAGGTGCTCATATCATGCAACTACCACAGTTATGGCTTCCTTTGGTGTCAAAGCAAGGATACAACTCCGTGCAAAGTTGCGCCAATAAGCTGATGATTGCATGTAACACTGCAAACACACATACTGCAGGCATAGCTTGCTTTTACAGCCACTTTCACACTCTTTCTTTTGTCCCACGCTCAGTGGCTGATTGCTGCTTTGGGATTTAGGGTCTCTGGAAGGGAGGCAAACCAGACGGTCCCGGCAGATACAAATGGCGCAACAAAAATGACTATGATGGTGAATGGAGGGCAGGCAGAATGCATGGCCAGGGCACCCTCAGGTGGGCATCTGGTGAACGGTATGACGGAGAATGGATTGAAGGCGAAGAAGATGGGTTGGGTGTGTTCACTTGGCGTGATGGCACCACATATGATGGCTTCTGGCAGTCTGGCAAGAAGCACGGCATTGGGGTACGCAGTTCATCTGTCTACAGGGGCAATGCAAACCTGCACCAGCAGTGCTGACTTGCAGCAGGCTTCACTGTCTTGACTTGGGCAATCTTGACACTTATGCTGTGTTGTCCAGTCTGCTGTCTGCTGAGGACTGTCGTCGGGTCTGTACACTGTTTTACATGCTTGAGACTTTCTGGCAGCTACACATATACGCTATAAACTGAGTGGCATTGCAGGTGTACCGCACAGCGCAGCCAGATGCCAAGCGGCAGGCCAGCGCTTCTGCACTGCCAGGAGAGCCGGTCCAGCAGCCACAAGTGACAGACAACTCAGAGTCCCCAGTCTCTGCGCCCTCATTGGTCGGCCCAGGTACTTTTACGCCTGCCTATGCATGTACACAAAACTTCTCCAGCCTGTTTGTCTGATTCAAGCATGTATTTGTTTGCTCTGCTGCTTGTCTGCCTGCGTGTTTGTTATGCCTGCCTGTCTTTCTGTCTGCGTATTTGCTTGCTTGAGGCACCTTGAGATACAGTCAAATATCAAACTCATCAGCAAGCTATGTTTTGTTGCTCTGCTGCTGCAATACTGTAGAGGGGTGGTGCATGGCGGCTTGTAGCATGCCAATGACATGCACTCTGATGACTGCAGCATCAGCTGACCAGCAAAACCCCAAGCCCATGCAAGAGAGCGGCCGCACTGCATCTACTGGCAGAGGGGAGAGAGGCGACAGCGTGTTCATCAGAGAGTACAGCAACAACAAGCTGCTGAGGGAAGATGCCATCAGCGCCGAGGAGCTGGATGCTGTTTTTGGGCCGTTTGAGCGGCGCCAGGAGCGAAGGCAGAAGAGGCGCATACGCACCAAGAGGGTGAGACGCGTGTTCCCCAGAAATGACAATGGTGCAGTATTACACCTGTTTAGTCATGACAGGCCGATTGTGTAAGGCATACCCAGATGGTTGCCAGCAAGTCCTGCAGAGGCTAAGGCCCTACCCCATGAGGGGGCATCGGCTCTTGTATTGGTGCAGTATGCTGCTGATATGCTCTTGACCTCGCCAGCTAGCATGCTGCCCAGTCCAGTGGGCACAAGGCTGATAGCCCAAGAACTATATGCAAATGATGGCTTGATTTCAGCCTGTTCTGCAGATGAGTGGATCTCAGCTGCAGGCATGAGATGCCAGATCACCCATCACATGAATCAACAAATACTTGTTATCATTCACACGATGTTTACAATTTTCTTTGTGAGTTAGCATCTTGATGCCATGTACATTATACCCACGACATTCTTCCATGGAGTCTCTTTGTTGCTTACATGTGTTTACATTTGGTTACATGTTGACCTGCCATGGTCAGGGTTGGCATTTTTGCACTCTTGAACTGATTGGTGTCTGTGAGTGTGTGACAGTGGGAGCAGAGGCCAGGAGAGACAATCTACAAGGGGCATAGGTCGTATGATCTGATGCTCAACCTGCAGCTGGGCATCAGATGGAGCGTCAGCCGCAACGCCAGGGACCCTGCGCTCAAGGAGCTCCCCAGCTCTGTCTTTTCAGAGAAGGTGAGACAGCCCAGCATTTGCGCAGCACGCAGGCAGTTTCAGGAAGAAAAGAAAGCATGATGCTGTCAGACATTGCATGTAGAGAAGCTTCTGGTGTTCCCAAGCTTCGCTTCACATGATCTGCTTGCGTGCTCCTGTGTACCATGTAGGCAGGAGCATTAGAAATGTTCTACTATGCCGGTGCGACCTATGTCACAGCATAGTTTGTTTGCACCTGGGCACTGAGCTTATATTGGTCCCTTATCTCATGAGACCATGTGAGTCTGCCTTGCAGATGCCTCTGCATGCAATGATCTGAAACTGCTTGGGGTGGCATCACTACTCAACTAGTCATTTCATTCAGTTTACACCTTACAGTCCGGGGTCTGTATCCTTGCAGGTGAAGCAGCTGTTTCCAAGAGATGGCAGCAAGGCCACCCCTCCCCACCCCTCTGCAGACTTCAAGTGGAAGGACTACTGCCCCATGGCCTTCAGGCAGCTCAGAAAGGTCTTCAATATTGACGCGGGAGACTACATGCTGTCTGTCTGTGGTATGTCTTCATGGTCTTTGCCAAGCCAGTCATGCTCAGAATCTGCCACCTGGTTCAGCACCTATTGGCCACACCATGCGAAGCTGCAGTTGCAAAGCGTATACAGTGACATTGGACCTGTGTCTGAAATCAGGAACTCAGGGGTTGTCATTTTGCAGGGGACCAAGCATTGCGTGAGTTGCCATCCCCAGGCAAGTCCGGCAGTGTCTTCTTCCTGTCTCATGATGACCGCTTCATCATCAAGACCATGCGCAAGGTCAGGCTGGTGCAGCGTTAGAGCTATGCCATGCACTTTCTTGTCTCTCGTTTGCACCTGCTGCGTGTATGTCACGAGATCAATTGCAAACACACGTTTCGACATCCAATAAGCAGGCAATGGGTTCTCACAGCTTATGCGTTGCACCTTTCACAGCTTATGCGTGGTAATGTCTGCACCTGCAAACTGCATGCAGCTGTCACCGCACAAAGGTAATTATGTTTAAGCATGGCATCTGTCAGTATGTTCGAAAGCAACAACACCTGCTGACGCTCAACACAGCCCGTTTGACTGTTTCTGGGAATGTTGTTGCTTTCAATCTTACTGACAGATGCCACGCTGATACACGATTACCCTTGTGAAGTGACAACTGAATGGCAACAAGAAGCAATGTAGCTAGCTGTGGGTCCTACGACTGCATCTGAAAGTATGTGCCTGCTGCTTTCAGAATGAGGTGAAGCTGCTGTTGGAGCTGCTGCCAAAGTACCATGCACATGTGGAAAGATACCCTCACACCCTGCTCATCAAGTTCTATGGTCTGCATAGAGTGGTCCCTCTTAATGGCTCCAAGGTACAGACACACAGACACACCTTCAGTCTCACAGTCACTGCCAACAGCATGCAGGGCTGTGCTGATCAGAAGCATGTGTCAGTCCTGCTTGTTACGCATGACAGCATGCAGCTTTCTCTGAGTTACCCATGAGTGTGTGGGGAACAGAGCACAGCAGCAGCTGAGGTGCTTTTTCTGATGCTTGTTTGTGGTGTGATGTACCCGACCTGTACTGCAGCTGTACAAATGCCACAAGGCAAATATCACTAAATCCTATTGCAATGCTAAACGTCGTCCACATGACTCAGACGTAGTGTACTAGCAGTGTATCTGCAGTTGTTTGCTGTTGTCGTAGGTGCGCTTCATAGTCATGAACAACCTGTTTCAGACCGACCTGCACGTCCAGCGCAAGTATGATCTGAAGGGCTCCACACAAGGCAGGTTCAGTGGGAAGGTGCCCACTCCCAACACAATTCTGAAGGACCTGGACCTTGACATCAGCCTCAAGCTGGAGGAAGGCTGGCATGAGAGGTACACTCTTTTACTGAGTAGTGTGCTACAACAACCATGGCAACAACATGCTTGCCCAGTCCTCAGTGATGACGTGTATGCTAAGTCAGGTATCTGTTGAGCCATGGCACTTATCACTTATCAGACCTTGCACCAAGGTAATGCCGTGTCCCATGCACAATGATCACAGGTCAGAAACACTCAGATATGCGTAAATGCTAGGGACACTCACTTCTTGATGAAGCTTCACACAGGCAGTGCCAGCTGCCCTTTTGAGACGCATTAGCAGCAGAACATGTGACACGTTGATCAACTGTAGACAAACATGTGCGATGCTTGTCTCCCTTGTTTTCTAGGTTGATGAAGCAGCTGGCAGCAGACTGTGCCCTGATGGAGGAGCTGCGGGTCATGGATTACAGCTTGCTGTTGGGGGTGCACTACCGCTCCCCAGGCTATGCTTCATCACCCCAAGTCACTGACAAGGTGAACCCCTGCCTGTGACAGCACATTATGCATTGCTCTGCAACGAGGTATGCAGAGCCAAATGTTGATGCTGCTTGCACCACAACCGCTACTGCGCCTCAGGTTGCTAGAGGTATGTCAGCAGCTGTTTGACCTGACTACATCAGCAAGTGAGCTCGTGAATGTCGACAGAATCTGGACAGACGTAACTGCATGACTGACACCACCTTGCTCTTTTGAAGCTTCTTCTATGCAAGCTACTTTGGATCCTGCTTGTTTTGTGCATGTGGCACACATGACCTGCAGGAAGACGAAGGAGAGGATGACACCGATTTCACGCCCATGTCTCAAGACAACCCCGGAGGGTCCAGACGCACCTTCAGCATAGACAGCATCATACCCCACAGGAGCGTGGGCCCCCGCCCTGCGCGACCCTCCAGGCTGGGAAGCACTTCCAGTGGCCGTCTCAGAGACAGGAGCGGTAAGCATTGGACTTGTGCTGCAGTTCTCCTTTGGGCCAACATATGCATCCCTTGCACTCTTACACCACAAAAGATTGCTGGCCATTGACGGTCCTCACAAATGGTTTGCCAAGATGGCCGCCTCAGAGACAGGAGCGGTGAGCATTGGACATGCGCTGCAACTTGTCCAACTGGGTCAGACAATGTATCGCTTGCACTGTCACACCCTAATGGTACCTGGCTACGAAGCAGGCATGGTTTTTTCAAACCAAATGCTATCAAATATTGCTAAGGAAGCTGGAGGTGGCAACATTGTATTCTCACTCAAGAAATGCTCCTATTGAGCACTCCAGCCAAATTCAGCTCACAGGTTGTAGCATTGCAGGTGGCATACCTTGGGACCAACAGCTGTTGAGTGCTGGATCCAAGCCAGTGCGTCTCTCAGCAGACATTGGTCACTGTACAACCATGCCGTCTTTTGCTTACCAAGGTGTGCAGTGCACCATGTGTGTTTGTCACAATGCAGGTGAGGGCACAACCCCACGTGGCTCACGGCTGTCTACTGAGGGCAGGCGGGGCGGACCTTTCCCCTATGACGACGTCATGCAAGTGCCTGAAGCCAGCCAGGCACAGCAGGCGGGACCTGCTTTCTCTAGTCAGCCCACCATTCGTAAGGAGCACAGAGATGGCTATGCTGACTCCCAAGGTGTGTTGCTGTGATATGCAGTGTACCTTGTGACTGTAACAGCAGGGGCAACCTGCTTGATGGCTGGATGTAACATGCCCCCAGGGTTGCTGGGTCCCTGTTGTATTCTGGTACCCTACAATTGTACTGTCAGTTACAGGGAGTAAGAAGTGGCACATGGACTGCATCCACTGAAATTAGTCATCACCCACACAAGCCATAGCCATTCCAGTAACAGAGCTCAGTCTTTGATCTGATAGTCTGCCTGGTTATGTTGATCATTACAGTTTTATCTCTTGTAGGACTTGAACCCACTATGAGCAATGTGGGACTTCCAGACAGGCAGGAGCCACAAGCTGCTGAGCAGATTGACCAGCGAGGAGGGCTGCAAGCCAGTGATGCAGCAGGAGGCCCTGCACAGCCTCCAGATGCACTGCAGACTGCTGATCCTAGGTACAGACCGAGTCAAATTACAGCATCATTGAACCCACAAGTCACAAGGTCATATTACATTGCCAGCTGTTTTAGCTTTGCCAGCCTGTGCTGACTGCTAGTAGCACCTATGCTGTTGTAGCTGACAATCAGGCCATGAGTCAGTTTGTGTGGTCAAGCTGATGGACACGCATGGAGACTTGCCTGCTCACTTCATAGCGTGCAGTGCTGTGTGACGGTTGACACGACATAATCAGTCAAATCACAGCATCATTGCACTGGCAAGTCACAGTGAAGGCCACTCAGTGATGAATCTGCCACACATTGCACCATACTGCGCCCGCCTTGGGTGCTGCTCAATTATTGCTGCATCATGTTGGTGAAGTCAGCAGGATTTGGTCACAATTGTCTGCTCAGCAGTGTCACAACTCAGTTGACATATAGAGCAGGAAAGCACATGCATTGTTCTCACAAGCTCTGCCTGCAGTCCTTGGCAGACAGTCAATGCAAACTGTCTGCTCAGTGGCATGCATTCTGTGTGCTGCTTGTCGCAGCAGCCAGTAACTGCTTTGTGGTGTCATCAAACTCAAGGGGCAAATTACCAAGACAGCTGTCCTACAAGGCACTACTGGAAAGACAGTCATTGTCGCAACTGTCTGTCCAGAGCCAGTGACTGCTTTGTGGAGTCATCAAGAATAAGGGGAAGTAACCAACTGGGCTGTTCTGCCTTGCAGGTACAGTGACGCACAGCCTGCCAGATCTGATGCAGATGCTGATGCAACTCTCACAGCTGGTCCTCACGGCCTTGTCAAACACCGAGGACGGGGCAGAGACCTTGCCGCCTTGCAGAACCAGGTCATTGCAAAACTAGGCCGCCAGGTGATTGTTGACTTGCACTTCCAGTGTGAAGCATTGAGGCTCTGTGTCTGATCTAAGCTGTATCCTAACACCACGATTCTGTCTGCAGCTTACTCTTCTTGTTGTCAGCTAATGTTGACACTACCTCACTGCTTGGATTTAAAATGCGTGTTGTCATCTGTGGTTATGCATGCAAAGACATAGAAGCTCTTTGGGACACAAAGGCATCAGCGAACCCTGTTTCACAGCATAAACTGAACCCAGAATCAACTCAATAACAATAACATCAGCGGTTTCAAAAGCAAAACTGTGTATGCACTCTGGCTCACAATGAGGCATGGGGACTACTGTTAAGCAATTCATATCCAGGGGGATGTCCCAGGTGCTGCAGATAAGGTCCTGCCACATTGTCTGAGCAGTGTGTGTGTGTGTGCAGGTGGATGAGCAGCGACTGCAAGATCTGATAAAGCTGGCTCAGTGTAAGATGCTGAGCCGTGACACGCGCAGCTGGCGGTCCCCCACCATGGTTCTTGCCACACGCCCCAAGCGCACTGACACAATGAGGTGATGTCTGCTGCCCCCATGCTATGCTTTTCTTTATAGATTTGGATCTCAGATGCACTTTCTCAAAAATACTCTAATCTGCAGAGCTTGGGAAAATGCCTGGATCATAGAGATATTGCTATACTTTGTCAATGTCACTGTGAGTTTGCATCTGCCTGCTTTCCAGTCCACCTGCTGGTTGGAAATACATTGCATCACACCTTGCAATGAGTACACCATGTCAGAAATGCTTCTGCACGGAAAGAGCAGTGATGGTGTGATATTGACAAGGACTGTTGGCGGCACACAGAGCAGTGCTGTCAACAGAGTAGCTCTGTACTCTAGACTGTACTACAGGCTGTAGCATCATGCATCTGGAGGTGAGGACAGACACCGAAGGTGCTTTGACACTGTGCGTGTACTACAGGCCAGCAGCTTTTGCACATGGCGGCACAGATGAGCTGACTCACCACTTAGGTCACACAAGGGTTCATCTGGGTCTGAACATGGCCGCCACAGCAGTTCCCATTGCCTCAGAAGAGGCAGGGGACAATGCACACACAAGCTCTGAAGATGTTGTGCTGTATTTTGGTATCATTGATATACTGCAGGTAAGCTGCCAATAGCCTGACAGTATACATGCAGGCTTGTATGCATGCATGAAAGGCCCTGTATTCACAACTGTAATTGCACAATGGGCTGGCAATGTTGGACAGGCTGCAACAGCTGTGGTTTGCTGCAGGAGTACAATATGTCCAAGCGATTTGAGCATAGTTTTAAGTCTCTCAGCCATGATGGAAGCACCATTTCAGCAGTCAACCCTAGGGCTTATGCCAACCGCTTCCAGGATTTCATGAAGAAGGTTTTTGTCTAGCTTTTGATGCCAACCTGACAGATTGTTCACACGTTCGAAACACTGTTTCACATTGAGACTGTGCCAGCAGCAAAATTTGCACATCCATGATGGCATCATGCAGGACCACATGTGCAGTATACTGGCATATCAGAGTTATGGGGCACACCAACAAAAGTTGTCATAGCCTCGGTAGCAGCAGCAAAGAGTTTGCTAGTATACACTGCAGCTGCTCGTTGCTGAGCACACTCGAGCAGATAGGATGCATGCTTTTGCAATAGCTTGCAAAGCTGTGGAAGGCAGACGCCTCGACGCAGGTGAGTGTCCAGACATTTTGAGTGCGAACCTGTGTACACCACGGCTTTCGATGGCTAATAACGCCGTCCGTGCAATCTTTTTCGAACTAGAGTACTCATGTTTGAATGTGTGTGCGTGTGTGTGTCTAAGTAGTTTGGTGACTAATAGTCCGAGCCTGGTCCAAGACGCAGACTTGCACATGGCAAGTATTGGCAGGACAACCTCCTGACGGGCCTGGTCTACCGTAAGCATGTTGCTGCTAGCTGGTCTGAGGGGAGTTCCCTTCCAATGTGGTCAGAGCAATTTTGTCGCGAAAAGGAACAAGGCGTTCCGTCGAGAGGACTTCTGCAATAGCACGACCGCGCAACCGCTGACGGGAGTACCCTCGCGAATGCAAGAGTTCGCAGCTGGTCTTGTGCACACACAACGCTCTCACCAACGAAGTCAAAAATTGCATGCCAACAGTGATCAGACAGGATACTCCGTTCCTCGTGGGGCGCTTACTTCACTGCGGCCTGAGGTTTTGCAAGTTCTTCCTGAGGCTATTGACCTCGACATGAGATTGCACGGTGAAATGCTACAACGCGGTGTCCTTGACACGTCAACTCTGAGCAGCGCCGATAACCCTCTATGCTCCCTTTGGCTGTCGACTGAAGGTCTTACAAAACGGTATCTGGCGGGACAGGTTGCCAGGAAGCACGAGCCAAGCTTGATGCATAACCCGGTCAACGAACTGGTTCTACGGCTTAGAGCCTTTTGTATCAAGCTCAAAGAAAAGTACTTGGACAACAGCAGACCTGCACCCTTAGACTTCTATGTGCTGGCAAGCTCGTCTGTCAAGGTGGGGAACCACACTTATTCAGCCTTGATTGTGACTTTCACTGTCAAGCCAGGTGTGCTGCTGCAGCTCATCTGGAAGTCTTCAGCTGATGAAAGTGTCAAGGCCTATGTTTCTGGGAGGATACTGGTTGACATGTGCCAGTCAGCTGCTGAGATATGCAAGGTGAATGCTCGATGCAGCAATGTAGACATGCTGTACTCGAGCCAATGACTGATCCAGGACATGTTTTGCAGCATTATGATGCAATAGGCAAGCTTGGAGATAAAACAAAGGGGATGTGGACAGAGCGAAGCATACATCTGTTGCAGCTTGCAACTCAGCTGCTAAATCACCCTGGCACCAGTCATGAAGGAGGGTTTACAACATTGCCACCTGGTTCGCCCCAGCGAGGTATGACTTCTGGACGCCATTTGCTGTGTCCTCCCACAGAAGATGTTGCGTTTAGTGCTTGACATAGCCATGTTTGCTGGCTTGCTTGCATACCTGCATGCACTCAAGCATCATGAGCATTCCAAATATGCTGCAAGCTAGTTGTACCGTACTGTTACGCTTGCAACCAGGCGCCCTTACAATGCAAAGTTGTCAAACGATCTACTTTGAGGCCCCAAACTCCACAAATATGGCAATGTTGTGATTGGGCCAACTTCGTTTTATACCTTTCAGACTTCCTCAGTGAGCCATAGTCACACTTCATATCTGTCCCTGTAGGTACTGGAGCATTTCCAGTGTTGGGCACCTTTTCCATTGGTGACAATCTGACGTCCTTGATGTCCGCACTATCGTTTGTTGATCGGCATGAACACACAACAAATTGTTCCCCCACGTATCTGCACTTGAAGATATTTCTGAGTCTTCAATATAGCGCTGGAAGGTACTCTGAAGATGGCAAAGCTGACGATGCCCATGACCCTGCAGACATGTTGGCTTCTGCGTTCCTTCATTTGTTGAGGCTGTCAGCCATTTCCTCAATCCCAAAGTTGGGAGGTTACTCGTTTGTGCAGCTGTCAAGGCTTCAGCAACTGTGTCAAAACGTACAAGAGTGTCAAGAGGCCGCACCTGACTTCACAGCAGACATTGAGCGCCATGACGCATGGTGCTCCAACTTACGACCTGTGTTGAAGAGGTGATTCTTCATGCTAATCTCGCAAAGCCAACAGTGCATTCAACAAAGCAACAACTCATGCTAGAAGCTCATAATGTTGAGTTTGTCTGTTGCGTATGCTCTGCTGCATATGGTGGGAATATGATTGCACAAGAGATCGTGGCATCTGTTGTGCAGATCCATGGAACTCTTCAGGTCTGAAGGCAAAGAGCATGCCTGGGTAGCTGCCCACCAAGCGCTTAGGCTTTTGTTGCCCAGGTCAGAAAGTGCCTCCCAATTTCAAGGCAAAGAGGATGCCTGGGAAATCGAAACTCGCAATGTAAATGCGCTGCGACAGGTAAAATTGCTTGCATGATCATTTTGTCACTGCTTGGCTTTCAACATGCTATGCAACCTTGCAAACCAGATGTTGTGCACAAAATTGCAACACTGTGCTTTGTCTGTAGGCGAAGCCAAACTATTTCCAAGTACCTGCCTCTGCTATGCCTCCCTTGAAGCAAGCTTTTGCTTCTGGCTGGTTTGATGCCATGTTTCCAGCAGGGACCTTCGACTCCAATCAGTACTTTGATCATGAAGTGTTAGCCCAGCTCACCCTGCATTGCATGGAACGTGGCCAGTACACTAGAGCTGCCAAATTTCTGTTGAGTGGTCTGTCAGCTGGAGTCCATGACAGTTATCAGTACATTGATGCTTACAAACAGTTTCTGGCGCATGCTACAAGACAGCTTTTCAGCGGCCAAGGTGTGAGCAGCACAGAGGACAAGATCTCGCTAGCTTGTCTTCAAGAGGTGTTTGTGCAGTGGGCGTGGGTCCTCAGGTGCTATGCCAAACACATGTCTCAACCCTGCTGCAGATGATCTGTTCTGTGTTTGCTATTCATTGCTCTTTGAGGCAAGGTCAATTATGGAAGATACTTGTATAGATAGAGTGAGGTCAGCTGTGATGTTTCTATCCCTCACAAAGTGCAAATGGATGGAAAGCTCTTGTCCTCCATTTGGTCTCCAATACCTGCACACCCTTGATGGGTACTGTTGTATGCTAGCCTGTTGCTTACAAGCTTATAAATGCTACGCAGGACTGTAGCAGGATGTGTTGACGGCTTTCAGCTGGAGCTGAGCTCTTTTGCACATCAGACCTTTGCTCGGCAACACGGACAGTATGCGTTGCTGTGGAGGGTTCTGGACACGATCCTGTCTAGCTGTCATCTGCCAGTTGTCCCAAACCTTGCAGCTCCCTTCATCTTGGCAATGAATGACTCATTCTCTAATCATCGCCGGTTCAGAGAGCAAATGCTGCAGGGCATGGGCAAAAGTGTACGCGCTGCTTTGGCCATGCTGACATCGAACATTTGTGATGCAGTCTCTTTTGCCACACATAGCATGTATGCTTGTCATGCTTGTGTATATCCACAGTCAGTGATGCATGCCCAGTCTACTTTTTTGCATGGCATCAGCTTCTTGTAGTAGCCCTTGCAAGCCGAGCACATGTTTTGTACCTTTTCAGAACCTGCATTAACCTGCCCTCCCCCCCGCCCTCCCCCAGCACCTCAGTGCAAACAGTGCTTCAGTTCTTCTGGCAATATGTATGCTGAAGATGCTTCTTCTAATGCCATTGCTGATGGTCGCGTTCTCTTCGGTTTCAGGGACAAATCTTGGGTTCAGATGCATGGAAAGCAGCAATGAGGGGGTTCAATTATGACGGAAGCCATCCTGAGGTCATGGCTGCCTGCAAGCTTGCCAGCAGCAACAGCAGCTTATCTGAGAAGAGCACTGTGTTGCTCAAAATCTTGGCCAACAAGACTGGGACACAGTTTGTAGCTGGCTGGGAAGCACATTTTTCTCCACAGATACTGCAAAAACAGAAATATTCTTTTTGGGACAGTTGCATGCGTCTCATTGCCAAACAGGCCTTACCAGGTATGCTTTGGGTGCATTTGCAGCAACATACACAGACTGCATGCAAGCTGACCCTCGTGTGTTGGCCGGCACCCAGAACTTGTTAAAGCATCACTTTTGCATCCCTTTTGCAGATCTGCAGCAAGAACTCAAGATGCTTGCAATTTTGAGTAACACAACCTTCCTGCAGTCACCTTGCTTCATGACGACTTTGATTGTACCTCACTGCAACATTTATACCTTGTGGCTTTACGTGGACAATCATAGGCAGCTCTGGAGGCCACATGCATATCGTATTACACTGCAAGGCTCTGACCCTGACTCTTCTGCAGGTTGCGAGGAGACGCTCTTACAGATCTTTACCTCATGGCTAAATCAGAGAGCCATGTCACGACAGGCGCATACCAGCCTACCCAAACGGCCGTCCCTGTCTGCCCTGCAACATCTGCTTGATGATCAGCTATCGCAACAGGCGTGGGAGACGGCTGCCCTTGTGGCTTTACATTACACTGTTGATTGCCCTGAACCCGCTCTACAAGGACTTACCGTGGCATTAGAAGGGGTCAGGAGAAATCACTGTTTTGATTCCAGTCAAGAGTTGCCGACAGTGTGTCAAGGGCAGTATGCTGATGGTCGACCATGCACTGCTTCAGCCAAACAGCATGGGTACTGCTTGAGGCATCAGAAGCAGGCCAATGCACCTCCTTTGGTGGAATCAGTCTTGAGCAGACTTTATGAGCAAGTGAGTCAACGGCTTTCTCAATGCTTCTTGATGCTTTTCCAAAAGTATTCAGCATGCAGCTGCTGCTGGCGCTGCTGCTGATGTTGCTTTTGAGGCGTATTGCATCGTTTCCAGTGCCAGTGACAGCTTTGAAGCATACGCATACAGTGTGTTCAGAGGATTGGTGTCAGTTTGTATATGCTTGCTGCAGACCCCATGTTCAGTACTAGTACTTCTACAGAAGTCGGCAACTGAGGGTTCTGCTGCAAAACTATGCAGGGACACATGGACACACTCAGCCAAAAGCTGGCAGTTGCAAAGGCAATTGACTATGCAGAGGTCACAGAAGTGGCCTTTGTGCTTGAGCTGCATGCTCAGGTTGCGTCTACCAGTCCAGCATTTTTGCTGACTGTTGTGGAAAGTGTATGCGGACGGGGTGACATAAAGTTGGCATTCAAGCTGCTGCAGGAGAACATCCAACTAGCAGAACAGAATAGACACGTCTACTCAATTCTGCTGGGCCGTTTGAGGCAACAGTATGGTGAGCCACCAAAATCATGGTTGCAATTGTGCTCGCTTACTGTTGCACAACTGCTTATGCTCAAAGGTGTGCGCTCAATGTGATGTCAGATGCAGCAAGCATGGCGCGTACTGACTTTCAGTGAGTCCTTGCCTCGACTATCTATTGTAATCTTGAGCATCTGGCAAAGTACACCCTTGTGCACTGCGATGTCATAGGCTGTTGACTGCCAAAAGCCCTCCATGTCACCCTTTCTCAGCTGATGCAGGTGTCATGGACCTGGTGCGGGGAGCAATGACAGCCTCAGCTGCTGGCAATGCGATCATGTCAGGCTTGGTGAGGGCATGCAGCACTTCCACAGACTCTGATGCAGCATGGGCGCTGTATCAGGATGCAAGCTCCTACGGCTTCATGCTGGATGACAAAGCTCAACAAGTGCTCTGGGACTTACAGTCAGGTAGCAGGCAGCTGCTTGTGTGTTTCCTCCTACTTGTGCTTACTTTACATTGTCCAGGAATAATGCTGCCAACAAGTCCCTCCCTATGTCTAGTCAAAGGTGTATCTTGAAAGGCACTGGCTTTTGCATACTTCCTTGTTCTGCATCATACCGTACTGTACTATAATGACATGGCTAGCCTGTGATGACTTCTTATCTTTAACGTCATGTTGCAAGCTCATGACCATCTCACATGCGCTGAGGTTGCTGACTTGCATGCGCTTCTTGCAGATGAGCGTTTGTTGCAGCTGCATGCACACTTCAAGTCAGGTGGTGGGCCTCTTGTCTCTGCGCCCAGTATGCACACACTGGCAGAGATCGCTGCACTGTACATAGCGCATGCAAACTGGGAGGCAGCCATGGCTATTGCAACAGAGCTTCCAGGCCAAAAGGAAGCAGCAGAGATTGTCAGCGGAGTGGTGCAAGGAGTTGAGAGGTCCAATGGAAGCCTGATGACAGTGACGCTGCCTGGGCTCCACATGCTGCATGAAACACAGCGCCATGCTGACGTTGTGAAGGTGAGGCTCACTGCTTCTGAATGAATCATTATAGTGTCTGCTGAACCTCTGCTTGATCCCAAAAGACAAAACAGTGTTGCTGTGTGATCATATCTTTTTTGTGACTGAAGTAAATATGGGATGCTTTGCAAGGTGATTGTGCACACAACCGGCATTGATGCAGCAAGACTTCTGAGCATACGCTTCTTCAACAGCAGTTCAGCTTAAAAGTTGCGCTGTGGTCTGATGCATGCACAAAACATTACATGCATTAGTCAACTGCATTGATGACAAATCAAGCTGATGCTAAGGCACCCAATTACGCTGCAGGTGTTCTCAGCAGTGCAGGCTCATGACCCAAGTTGCATAGCGCCTGAGCATCTCCACATGGCTTTGCTAGCATGGCTTCAGCTGAAAGACCTCACAGCCGCCACCTCAGCATTGCAAAAGCATGATGCACTGGCACTCAACTGGACTGCACCACAGCAGCAAGCAGTCTTTCAAGATGCTCTGAGATGCTTCAAGACATCTCAGAAAGATGCAGCCTTACCTCTGCTGCACAGCGTGTGCATGGCTGGGGTGAAGGCCAGCCTGCCACTTGCGCCCATGCAAGTTCATGAGTCAGTGATGGCCATGCTTTCTATAGGCAAGACACATGATGCATTTCAGGTTAGCATTGAAAGCTTTGAAACTGAGTGACACAGTGACTGAGATCAATCAAGCCACACATCAGCACTGAAATTGCGGATGGAAGTATTTGTCTAAACCGGTCCAATGACTTATTTTGGGGTTGCAGTGACTGTAGGCATTGATGTGTAATCAGACATGACTGCAAGGAGAGAAGACGCTGTATTGTTTGCAGTCAATGCCATAGTTGCTGCACTTGTGCTTGGGCATCGGCTTCTATGGTTCAAACAAGCTACCTTCACGGTCAGGAGATTGTGCCGTTTGCAACACGGCAACCTGACAGTAGCGTCCGGTTCACGGTTCTCATCTAATTCTCATCTGCAGGCATGTTTACTTGATGCAGGTCTTACAAGCAATACATTTGCAGCAAGGAGTGCAGCTGCAGTCAAACACCGTAGCAGCTGTGTTGGACCAGAGCCTGAAAAGAGACATCCTGAAGCCTGATGACTTGCGTGGCATGTCGGCTCTGACGCATAATGTCCTCAACTTGTGAAAGCACTGTGCTGGCATGAAGTGGGCACAAGCGCTGGGAGCTACAGCAGCAGCGTCTGTTACTGAGCTGCTGCTCAGGGCTCAAGAATGGCAGCAAGCAACGGAAGTGTTTGAAGCAAAACATGCTTCTCAGAAGGTACATCTCTGTGCATAGCAGTACCAGCGTGATTTCAAATCCTCCTTTGTCCAATGGCATTGTGTTGTTGATTGCAAGGGAAGCACAGCATCTGCTGCATTGCAGTTGTGCTGAATTTCTGCAGCGACTAGCAGAACAACCAAGCATGTGCTTGAGTCACGCAGCTATAGTTGTGCCAGATCAGTCTTCTCCAGTCATGAGCCACATGCGCCGACTGAATGTGTGTGCTCATGCGCAGGATGTGACAGAATCCTTGTGGGATGCAGCTGCCACTGCTTACTTTCATTTGGGTGACATGGCCGGCATGCAAGCTGCTTGGAGCTGGGCACAAACCCACCCTGCTGCACGCAGCTGGGTCCCTTCCAGCCCTGACTGCTACATGTTTCTGGCCACAGCCTTGACGCAGTTGTATGAGCCAATGGAAGGTATCACGTCTTGCTGTTTGCTTGACTGTCAACATGTGTTTGACGCTCACAGCAGATTGCTGGCAGTTGGCCGTTTTGCTTGCATGTCCCATGCAAACTTTGCATTGGTATTGGTATGAAAGAAAACAGTAGACACAGTTCTGCTAGTCCACACAGAGGTTTCTCAGCATGTTGCATTGTGTGCAGCAACACGGACACAGCATCCCTGTGCTGTACCCCTCGGCAGATGCTGCCTGTGTTGTATCCCATGTGTCATGGCGACTCATCACCTGTGTCAAATGAGTCATGTTACAGTTTCTCTTGGTTGGACAGCTATCAAGGTGCACATTGACAGACGAGCTGGTTTTGTGCAGGTGCTGTGTTGCTGACTTCACATCACAACCATGGCTACCCTACCTTGCTGTCTGTGGCTGACTGCAATAGCTTCATCCGCCTTTGTCTGCAGCAGCTCAAACCTGACAGCGAGCATGCTGACTACTATGAGGCAGTTCTGACCTTGATGCGGCACATGCTATCTTCTGGCATGCCTCAGCCAGATGTCGCCACTTTCACTTGTGCCTCAGAGTGCCTTCTTGCAAGCAGCAGCGGCATAGTCCCTGATCATCAGTTGCTTGCTCAGCTTCAGCAAGACATTTGGCAGCCAATGCATCAGGTGCTTGGTAGTGACAGAAGCAGCTCTGCTGCGTACCTGCCAGCTTTCATCCACTTTGCTGAGTCTGGAGCCTCTGAAGCTTTCCTATTGATACTTCTCATGGCGCAAAATGGGTTACCAGGGCTGGACGCAGAATGCTGCTTTGCCCTAGCTGTAGTCATGGAAGACCACCACCATGAGTGGCTGTGTGAGCATATCGGCACCAAGTTTGTTGAGCAAGTGCAAGCGGTCGCTGATGAGCGCAGTGCCAAGTTGACACAATTGGTGATGTTTCCTGCGCATGAGCTGCCAGAACTGAGATTTGCTCAGCTGCGCAATGGGTCCAGCTACCTTGTTTTGCAAGACATTGAAATGCCTTGGTGGAGCCTTGTGCTGATCGAACTGCTGTATACATAGGATATTTGATCATCAGGATGTCGCCTTACAATTAGTGACAGCAACAATATATTATTGTGAGCTCACTGCAAAGATGCACCTGCCATGTTTCACAGTTACCTTTCACAGTAATTCAGGTGAAAGGCTTGCCTTTGTGTATTGAGCACATAGCTGCAACACGACTGACTCACAGAGGACATGTCAGACTCTATGTAAACATTTCAAGTTCTCGTAAATCTCAATCTCAGCTTTACTAATTTCAAGCTCAACGTGATGCAGAAATAGCCTTGAAGGCCATCATAGTCTCTCAGTAATTGCATGACTCTGTACGGCGAAGGCAACTTGTATCAGGTGCATCCTCACACATAAATGCGCAACTCTGCATACAAGCTTGCATACTCATGCACAACTAGTAGTGCCCGTTCTGCGACATGCGCTAGCGCTGTAGGTTCTGGTTTAGCCTGGATCCCACGTTTCCTGAAGAAAAAGCACATGCTTGCTGGCACATGGCAAGCTGCGTTTCAAAAATGTGCAAAGCAACTGCATAACCTTGAATTCAACCAATGAAGTACGTCATTCACCAGGCTTGCTTGCTTGTGGAGTCGTCTCCAGATATACATTCCTGGCAAATAAATGTGTTTTTGTCACAACAAAAGTTCGAAACTGCCATCCTTTCAGTGAGGAAGCCTGTCAGCAACTCTTTGCATGATTCTGGCTATCACCTCCTGCCGCAGCTGAAGAAGGTTTGGCAGCGCTTTTTGGTACTGCTTAAACTTTATGACAAGCCATGCTTCACAGTGTTCTAAGCTCTTTATCAGGCTCACTTTGTCTGCAAATGCTGCCCAGTCAATGATGACCTCTGCATCTTTGACTGCGTCCTCTTTTTTCAGTACTTCGTAGAGCTTAAAGCCTGACGAGAGCATTTTGTAAATAACCACATCAGCATCCTCGAGCATGGACTGGATGTTGTATTTGTGTGCAAAGGATGCCAGACGTTCACCTTCTTGAGTTGTTGTAATCTTTTGAGGAGAGCTTGCCTTGAATACGCAACGTGTGTAAATGTATTGCAAAGCTTCCTTTGCTGTCTGCTCTTTAGTGTCGATTAGAGGAACACTCAATACTGCAGACTGAGAGCTTCCTTGGATCACCCCAGAGAAGTGAGAAGCTATAACATCACTGAGCACTGGAGATGCAGACATCAAGACGTAGCTATGTACTGGGAGTGGTTTGCCCTCTACCACACAGGCCATGTCAACAGCAGCACGCATCTGCTCTGATACGTGGCTGAGATATTGCAGGTCTTTCAAGTTATCCTGGGCAAGCTGAACCAAACCAGCCCTGGTCTGGGCTTTCATCTGGGATAATTTCAACTTTTGACCAATACCAGCTGGCCTTGACCTGCATCACAAGCCACAGTCTGCATTTGGGTCAGGCTGGGCCAGGCCAGTCTGTTGGACGTGGACTTTGGAAAGTCCGGCCTACCGTGTAAGCAGGCCACAAACGATTGCGCTGAGTCCTTCGCTAGTCCTTACACCCCTGACGACGAGCCTCGCGGTCGGAAACGAGAACGAGCTCTGGCAAGTTTTGGTGACCACTGACAAAGCTGAGAAATATGGTGGTCACGCATTCCCTTCATCGGTCTTTTCTGTGTTTCGCCTGTATCAGCATCTTCAGAAATTGGTGGATACTCAGCGGAGCAAGTCTGTAGAGATTGCGCGCCAAGCCAGCATATGGATCTTGTGAAAAGACTCTTGTTAGGTCAAGTCAAATTTGGCTGTGACCTGCATGCAATTTATTCACCTTCGTTGCTAACTTGCGCCGTAAGCCCTGAAGAAATTCCTGACGAAAAAGATCGATGCGTCGCATTCAGCGTTGATATACATGTCTGTTGCCAAGCGAAAGCGATTGCATCTCAAATTGTACACATAGAGCGTGCCAGCGGCCTAGGCCCATATATAGCTACATGTGTGCACAGATCAAACATAAGCAGCTGCAGCTGATTGCTGTGGTTTGTCACCTGTGGTCAGTGTGCAATCAGTGCACAGATTGCAAGCTGCTCTTCAGCAAATCAAGCTTCATACCCTATTAGGCTCGCATGTCATACTACTGTTCTACATATACTACTTAATCACACTGCAGTTTACTAGGCAACGTATGGTCGCTCACTTCTATACACACAAGAATAATCCAGGCAGACAACCCCTGAGCTTGATTCGAGTCCGGGCTGTGATGAATCGTCCGCAACTAAGCCATTTATGACTAAGCTAGCTGTTGAGGTGAAACGTATTATGGTAACAGGTGTTGGAATGATCCTGA
>JAABUP010000781.1_pt1 | contig 68824 bp, 88 predicted proteins | sample 5559201 | NCBI WGS metagenome assembly JAABUP01 (sample SAMN10711887, study PRJNA513373) | rock metagenome | isolation source: Antarctica rocks | place: Antarctica
TTTGCTCAGACCAGTATTGCACTGCATTTGAGCTGGCTCACTGCACACCTGTATGAAGAGCAAATCTCCATAGGTGCTACTGCAGTGACACAAGCCTGCTGTGAGTCTGTTTTGCAGAGCACTACTCAGAACCAGCTACTAGCAGCAGCTGCTAATGGGAACTTGGCTATAGAATCAGCAATTGCAAGCATGTATGTTATGGATATGCTGTGTTGCAACTTTAGCCCCTATCAGTTTGCTGAACTGAACAGGCAGCAGTCTTGTCAGCTAACAGCAGTCTTGTCAGCTAACATTTACAATTTAGCTGGCATGACTTCAGCTTGCTCAGCACTGCTCTAACTTGTCTGCTAGACCATCATCTCGAGCCTACGACATGTAATGCACTCGTACAGTAGTCGACACCATGGTGGTCTTGCTGGCCAGCAGCAACACTGACAGACCATGTCGCAAGTGCAAACACAACACAGCTGACAAGCTCTGCTTGTGAGCCTGCTACCATGCTTCATTAGAACAGCACAACCAGCTGACTAATGTAACTATATCTGGGCTGGTGACACAGGCAGCTTTGCGTCAAGAGTGCAGCTTGTGACAGTACATGCTAATGTGTGGCTTGTGCCTGGAAACTGATGCAGATAACCACAAATTGGTTGGAAATATGACAAGTTTGAGCGATGCTGGGTTATCCAGCTCTAGCTCAAACTAACCCAAGCTCTGAACCCTTTTGTGTTGGAAGTCTAGACGGCTGGTAACTTGCTGATCTGGTCTATGTTGCTTGTGACACATGGCAGCAGCACAAGTGCATGGATTCTCTATTGCCTAGAAGGTCCAGCAACACTGCGTCAGCTGAGAGCCACGCCAAAGCGTTGCTTCTGTGAGCATGCAGGCACTCTCTCTGCTTACTCAAACCTGGCTTCAACAAGTCTGTTCCCACTGTCACACTGTTACAGTGTAGCCTGGCACCTGGTTTGTATTCAAGTATCAATGCAACAATTCCAAACGCCGCCAGCGGTGGAATGTAGCTGATCAAGGCTAGCTTAACAGCGCTGACACTGAGTGAAATGCAGCAACTTGCGTGGCTTGTGACAGCAAGAGCGTGTCACTTCATGGCCTCTGGCTGTGCCTAAACCAGAATGACAGCTCGTTGTGTCAGAGCAAAGGCAAACTCTCATTTGCAGACTGCACAAAGGGCCCTCATCTCTTTTGCGTAATATAGATGCTGAACCAAAGGCTGACAAGATGTACAAACCATCAGGATCAGCGCACTACCTGATCACAATGTACACCAGGAACAGCGACACAAACAAGCAAGAAACTGCCAGATTGTCATGACGCCTATGACTCTCAAGACCTATAGGATCAATGCTGTTGCTCAAATAGGGCAACAAAGCAAAAGCTTCGACTAGAGGTGCAACCATTGATGGGCCTGTGATTTGAGCTCTGACTTGAGCTGGTCTATATTGTGCTTAGTCATATGCCAGTGACTCACTTCCTGTGTCCTACTGGTACAAAGGCTGGCCGTTTGGGTCTATGGTATTTGCGTGCCCATTGGAGTAGAAGCAGCTGTTTCCTAAGACATCAGTCCGGGTAGCCTTAAGAAATGGTTCCTTCTGCCGTGTTGAGCACATGGAAAACGAAGTCTGCAGTGTACCTGCCAGAAAGCAGGACTGCTGACATACCGTTCTGAAATCCCTGTCCTGACAACATGCTGCTGGGCTGTAGGGATGCACCAGCATGCAAAATCAGCTGTGTTGCAGCTAGAGCAAGGAATGCCAATGGGTCAGGATCCTACCTGATCAAGTGCTCCTGCAGGCGTTCCCTGTTCCTGTCAGAGGCTGTCCTGCTGTCTGTTGGCATGGGTGGGGTCCAGCCTGGCTCAACAACATGTGGGCATGAGGCCCACTGCTGACCTGCAATGCATGAACGACACTGCACATCGAACCGCCGAGCATTGCTCAGTATCTCAGACAATGCTGGAAATGCCATAGATGCAGCAATAACAAATCAAGATCAAAGGTGTACACATATGCAAGCAGTTGTTGCCTTGCGCAGGCCAGTGCCATGCAGACTTCAGAAAATTGTTGCATCAGGACGGCACAAAGCTCGCTTTGCTGAAATCATTTGCACGTGTCCTGGTGCCATGTTTGCAAAGTTTGTAAAGTTTGGTGCAGGCGTCTGCAGCTTGCCTTGAAGGTCCATCATCATAAAGGCCAAAAAGAGCAGTGCGAACAATCCAAAAACTGGTGAGGCAGTTGTTGCTGTTGTGCAGCAGGGCCCATTCAAGCCTGAGATGCGCCATCCTGCAGTAACACAGCAAGCAAGACGTCGACATCATCCAACGTTGGGATGCAACAAGAAAATCGCTACATAACAGCCGACCACCAATGCACATGCACAGTCATGTGCTTTGCAAGCATGTATCATCACCGTGAAGACAGCTTCAGACTTGTGCCTGTGACGCCCTGTTTGACTGAGAAGACTTGCTAACAGCGCCAGGATAATGCAGCCTCATGCTTTAGCTTGTACAATACTGTACAAGCTAAAGCATGAGGCTGCATTATGCTGGTGCATGCTGTGCATCCTGTCATTAGTGTGCCAATAAAGTTGCCAATTTGTACGGACACTCTTTTGGGGTTAACGGCGCTGAGCATGCATGAACATGATTGACATGCTGACATGCCAAGTGTATCATGTCACGAGCTGACAGGTCCTTGCACACCCCTCTCATCTTACCTAACAAGTGAGATGCAAGGAGCCTGCAAGGAGCTGTTTGAGAGATACAGAGTGTTGGTGATCCATTAGTGCAGTAGTAACAAGACATGCACGCGCTGCTGTGCCAGCACCAAATGTCAGCAGACATCCATCATATTGTGGCAGCTGCTGGGAATCTTGTGACTTACATTGAAAAGACCAGATATCTAGGTGCAAGAGCATCAAGACCAGCTTACAGTTGTTACATGTTATAACATGTAATTACGGCATTGCTTGCTGCATGCTCAGAGTGACAGTAGTACATACAGTGTACTTTGGTGGCATCATGGGTTTCCTTGACAGCAAGTGGACAACTGTATCTACGTCTTTCAATTTAAAAATGTACTTTGCTGCCAATTTTCCAAGTTTTTTCAAAACTCTTGGGGTGGCCATAGCGAAATTTTCAAAAACTTCTTGTCAGCTTCAGCAAGCACAGTCGGCAAATTGAACGGCCCCTCGGAGCAAAAGCCCGTATGCCGGCCTCAGGTCTGAAGGCTGTCCACTTTGCCAGCTGGCTTCATGCCAGTATGACAGCTTTCTGCATCCCAAGGTGGTCTGCCATGAATTGAGCCTTTTGCAGTTTCAGTCCAAGTTGCATTGGATACGGCCTTGTTCTAGAATCAGATCTGAGTGATATCATCAATAAATCATTGGCCAGCTGTGTAAATGCAAATCATGAACCCATGGGTATGTGATTTTCACTTATTCAACGGGCCAATCAAACATTGGGTCGTTTGTTTATGCTGATGAATCTACAGCAGACTGGCTGATTAGAGGTCCACACTCCCTCACGCTTCAAGTTGTGTTAGACCTGATGTGTGCAAATTGGGAGGAACTGTCTTTGACCAAAGTCTTAGTCCATATTGCAGATTTGAACGTATGGCTAGGTTGCAAGGAAAGAGGCTATGGCCTCTGTAAAATTACATGTGAAGAACAACAGCTGCTGCAGCGTTTGTTGCGAAACAAGGTAGGTGGAACTACCAGGCCTGCTTTCCAGCCTGTGATGCGGCATCCGTCACAAGTAAGTGTTTGACACTTTGCGTGCCCGCCACAGTAAGCAGAACTCAAGGTGCTGGCTTTAGCTTAAGCCAGCACCCTGAGTTCTATCTACTGTGGCGGGCAATATTGTCATGGCCACTACTCATCGGCATGTACACAAGCAGCGCTTCATGCTGTTTCAAGCACACTAATTGTGGCCACATGTCCGCATGCATGTGCAGTGAGTTTTGTTATTGCAATGATCCGCACATCATGATGAAGCTGAATGGGCATAGCATACCAAAACAGCAACACTAGCATCCTAAAGAAGGATGCATACACAGCATGGCAACAACAGTATCTTTCATTTGCTGTTATGAGGTCTCCCACGGCTTTCAGATCAACTGCCAAACAAGCCATGGATGCCATACAAAACAGCAAGCAAAGCAACATCTCGTATGACAGTATCAGCTTTGCTGGTTGGTATATATGTTCTAGCCTGTTGTCAAATTGCTGACAGGGTGCAGTCACATTACATCATACCACAAAAGCTGGCACTGCCATGTGCCTTCACCCTACTGCAGAATTCAATTCTTGGTCACGCAGTGCTCTCGATTGTTCCATTTGGGATGATCATGTGTTTTCTGACAGAGCTGTGTACATATTCAAAGCCAAGCCTCAGGCAATATTGCGTTAATGCAACCTCTCGGTGCATCCCAATGCCAAGACCTCAACATTGGAGTCACAGAAAGCAACCCCGCAGTGTTGCTTGACAGCGTTTCATAATGCTGCAGAGCCATTCTAGGCTCTACTGTTGACACCTTGGCACTGCCATGCACCAGCACACCAGGAATGCATTGCAACTTTGTTGCTATGCTGCGTTGGGATTGACATCAGTCACCAATGAAATTCTCGTCAACACTGAGCTGCTGGGCATGCGTCTTAAAGAATCAAAAACAGCCAGACAAATGCCAAACTGCAATCAGCCTCAGTACATGCTAAGGGGGAAGCTTACCAGGACTTTCAACGCATCGGTCAGGGCTGCAGAGCGCCTCTTGTCACAGGACCTTTGACGCAGCAGGCAGGGCTGCAGAGCGCCCATGTGCCACAAATGTAACCCCCCGCCCCCCAGGTGACAACTGCCATCCAGGTCCCATCTGCTATGCTGCTCCCAGTTCCTGCAATCAGCAAAACACTCACTGCTGCCTTTGCTGCTGTACTCACCACAGGGCCACAAAGGTTATTTGGTATAGCTGCAACAAGCAGAGATCAGGCTAGCAGGCTTGTCTCCATTTCTCTACATTGCACTTCAAGGCATCTGAAGCATCAAGCACAGCTTGTCCCACTTCATGTACTTGCCTGAAAGTCACATCAGTTGATCATCAGCGATTCAGGCTTGATCAGCAGGCGCCTTGGCATCTGAGTGCAGCTGCAACCAGTCCAACAAGCTGCTGGGGCCTTTGAGGTGCTCAGTCCAGAGCTGCTGCCTGCAACTCCTGAGTTCCCAACAGAGTGCAAATGCTGCCAGGCATACACGCTGTCAAGACTGAGCTTGTGAGCACCAGACAGTACCAAAGAGCAAGGATTACAGAGGTTTTGGAGCTAAGTTCACTCAAGGACCTAATTGCTAACTGTTCCTAGGTCCCAGTGTGGCATTCACACAAGAGCAGCACAACTGACTGGCTTGTACAGGCTTGCGTACCTCAAGCCTATTCAAAACCTCAAATATGTTCAAACTGGAAGCTGCTTAACACAGCTGTCATCAAGACATGCACGACTCCTGTCAACAAAAGCCAGACACGCCCACACAGTCATTTCAGAAAACCCACATGCATGCATCTGTGGTGATGTTTTGCAAAAGCCAAAAATGAAGCTAAGACAAAGCTTTTCTGATAAACTTCATACATTCCTCATCAGAGAGTGGTGCGTCAACAGGTTGCTGCAAATGCTGCAAGATATCCTCCTTCATTGCCAATATTTGAAAGCATCCCACGGGTGTCGTGGCTGTTTCCAGCTGGACCAAATGCTCTAGCATACTGTCTGCAGCCTCCACTGTCGCTGGCAGATCTTCAAGCCTGCATCAGCAGGCATGCAGTTCACACACAAAGCTCACAGCCTGCAGTCTAGCAATGCAGAGAAAATGTGCAGAATTCAAGTGTAGATAGCGAGACAGATGGGGTTTCATGGTGCTGCGGTGCAAAGACCAGCAATGACAAGGATATCATACGAAGCTCACAGCCTGCAGTCTGCCTCCGCAGACAAAATGTGCAGAGTTGAAGTGTAGATAGTGAGACGGATGGGGTTCTATGGTGCTGCAGTGCAAAGACCAGCAATGACAAGGATATCATATGAAGCTCACAGCCTGCAGTCTGGCACGGCAGAGCAGACAGAATGTGCAGAGTTGAAGTGTGGATATTGAGACAGTTGGGATTTCATGGTGCTGCAGTGCAAAGATCAGCAGTTACTCGGAAGCCCAAGGGACAGAAGAACGGTCATTTCTCAGTCTAATTACCTGCTCTTCGCATGTGCATGCCAATCAGCATCACTGTCGCCCTTCAGCTGCTGGCACATGCACTGCACCAGCCCAAAGTATCTGATCACGGGGAATGCACATCTCCAGATTTCTTCGTCTGACTGCTCTCTCCAACTGCTGACATAGCCAGCACCAGTGCTGCTGCTGCTTGAAGCAGTGCTGGGCTGCTGCTGGCTGAAGGCAAATCGAAGCAGGTACAAGAGTACTGACTGCCGGCTAACAGTCCACTGGGTGGGAGACCATACAAGAAGGGACAGCACCAGTAGGTATGCTGTTGCCTTGTCAGGTGTGCTGCTGGAAGCTGTGTCAGATGAGCTTGGCCACTCTCTCAGCTTGTCCAGTCGTGCCTTCTGAGTCTGTGAGGCAACACCAGCAAGGTGGCTCAGCTTGCTGAAACAATCAAGCTGGGTGACAGCAAGGGACACGAGCACATTGCAGGCAGCAGGACCCTTTCCTAATGCAGGATTGACAAGCTGTGTCTTGATAGGCATTGTAACATCCACATTGTGGCCATGTTGCGTCTTGGAAAGACCAGGCAAACAATGACAGGGGTGGGTCTCACAACATGTGGGTCGACATCAACAAAAAGTGCATGAACATATGTCAGACAGGTTCAGCTATATCCGGCACGCGTGGATGTTGCTGACAAGCCAGAGGCATGCCTGCAGGTCTGAGTCACTGCAGAAGCTGGCAAAGTAACGCCCCAGCTGAAAGAGGTATGGGAGCAGGCATGCGTTTGACTGTCGGCCTCCCCCTCTGCTTTCCACAGAGAGTGACTCCCCATAGGCCAAGCGCTGCAGCAGACAAGCCATGCTGCCTGCTATTGCACCCACTTGGACTGAGGCATCACCTGATGCAGAGCTGCTGCTGTGACCCCGGCGAGAGCCTGAGGAGCTTGTTGTGGCCCCGCCCCGGCTGTCCCTGCAGAACATGAGGAATGCCAGTTTTGAGTGCTACGTCAGACCCACAGCAACGATGTATCCTATGTGCCTCAAATATCTTCCTGAACCAAAGCTCTTGGGCACACAGAAACATCACTATCTTTGGAGACATGCCAATTTTGTAATGTGTGTACATCTTCACCAGAAAGACCTGATACTGCTCTCCAGGCGCTTTTGAGTCAGTCGCAAACTATGGAATGGGCGTAAAATAGAAGATTTCTGCATCCCCAAGGGCTCCTTACCAGGACAGTCTCAGGCTAGCAGCAACATCCTGATCGTCCTATGTCCTATGTGCAGGCTGAGGACACATGCTATGGCAGCCCGACTTAGAAACACGGCAGCCTGTGAACAGCTGCATATACTTTACTCTTGACGCATTGCATTAGGCTTGTCCAAGGCCTCAGCTGAATGCATGGCAGCCGCGATTGCATAGCTTGTTGCCTGTGTCCTATGACAGTCAACCCAGGTCACAGAGAAACATTCCCAAACAAGCACACAAAATGTCAGCTGCAAGCTTGTCATTGATGTAATGCTGCCACTCACTTGTGGGGCGCATGACTGAGGGCTTCCATGAAGCTAGCCACAGCAGCAGCATGCAGCGTGTCAGAGACACCGGCGGCCTTCAGAGGCAGCAGGTTGTTGCAGAGGGTCTCCCCATTTCGCAGGGTGGCTCCCTCCCACTCCCTCTTGGGGGCCCTCAGCCCTGCGTCTGCCTGTTTGGCCGCCTGGTGACAGCTGTTGTGGATCAGGTTGAAGTGGCTTACACTCATCCAGGCCTGCATATGGCAGCACAATCGCCTGAATTTGATGTTTCCGCGTTTGAGATTTGTATGACATTTGCTTGTTTGAAAACATTGATGATTTGATTTGAACATTTTAATTCACATAAACGTTTGAAGCAAACATTCTTTGCTGGCAAGGATGAAAGGCTAGACAGACTCTCAGGCCATTCCATGGTGTTTTGTCATGAACTCAACAAAGAGTAGTGAGCGTACTTTGCATTGTGTCTCAAGTGGGTGGCCGTACAAAATCAGGCATGTGCAGTGTGGAAGACGGCGCTTTGGTGCCGTTTGGACCATTATACTGCTCTGCTTTGGTGCAGTTGGAACCAAACATGAATGAGAAAAGCAGAGCCAGCGGGTGATTTGTATGTATGTCAGATTACCTGCAGGGCATCTGATTTAGTACTACTTGATCCCCGCCACACCTCTGGTACAGCTCCAAAACCTTCACCGCTGCGTAGCTTCATGCAATAACAGTAAGCTGCCAGCAGCTCCTTGGGCCGGCTTGCATACCCCTCCTTGCAGACCATGCACACCAGGCCCTGCCTCTCCTCTTCCTCTTCTTTGCTGGGAGCCTGCTGTGCATGCTGTGCTTGGCTTGACGACGTTGGAGCATTTGCTGCTGAGCTGGAGGCGCCAGAATCAGCGCTACCTTGAGCAGCCTGCACATTGCAATGACTCGTTTCAATCTTGTGCAAAGGCCGCAATCTTTTTATTCTGAGTGAGTGAGTGAGTGAGTGAGTGAGGCTGCTGTTTACAAGCAAATTGCTTAACAGCAAGGCATGGAAGGATCTAAGAGCAGGCCATGTGGACTCAAACAGAGCAGGATGTGGCCACCCCTGAGATGTGGTCAGCTCAAAAAGATGACACCGCCTGGGAGCTTCTGCTCAAAGTCGTCCATGAAAAGCAAGCATGCTTTGCATTGGCAGCACAACATCAAACACAACCCCTGTTTGTACAAGGCAAGCTTTCACTGGAGAGCCTGCTGGCACCGCCAGCTTGATGGATGTCCAGGCATCAGGCACACCCAACTCACCGTTGACGGCATGTTGAGTGAAGCCAGCATGGCCTTTCGGCGTGCCATCGCCTTCTGCTTCATGGCAGCTTTGGTGGCGGCCCTCAGCTTCTTGATGGCTTCACCAAATTGGCTTGCCCCAGCTTCTTGCAGCTCCTCCAGTAGGCTCTCAGCTAAAGGTCCAATGGTGGAGCCGCTGCTGACCGCCTCGAGCTGATGTAGCAAGGACAGCAGATTGACCTTCTCAGCTAGCATGTCACATGTTGCCTGCAATATGCAGAGATACTCTTAACATGTGCACACATCAGAGCAGTATAATGGGCAATGGGCAGGTCTGCCTGCGACGGCATCAAGCCACAATTCATGTCACAAGTACTGCTATTTGGGTTGCAGTTGCAGTGCAATCAAATTCTATCAGTTGTGTGCATTGCAAAGTAGCTACCACAAATGTGTCCCTGTGCAAATCATGCTGAAGATGAAGAGAGAGCAGGCCTCATGACCGACATCTTGCATGGTGTTGACTTGTGCTATGCAGTTCATCTCACCGGATGGCCACGCGCAAAAGCTGCAAGCAGCTGTAGGGCCCAGGGCAGGCCTGCCATGCTAATGGCCCTGCCCCACTGCTCACTGCCCTTCTTGCACAAACCACCCTGTTGCGTACCAAGCTCCCCCTCTGCCCTCTGGCCTTGCCCTGCTTGTCCCTCCAGAGTGCCTTCTTCCCTCTGCTCAGCTGGGGCCATGACAGAGACCCCAGCTTGAGCTCCAGGTTGAGGCTCAGACTGATCATCTATGCTGGGCCACGTTTGAGATTGTGTGGGTGCATCTGCCTGAGCCTGTTGTTCAATGGTGAACAGGGCTAGGGCATAGCCAGCTAGAGCTTGGGGAATGGCCCTGTCTAGCACAAGGGCTCTAAAGCTGGTTGAGGGCAGAGCCTGGGCCTGCCCTTCCTCAGTGGACTCAGTGAGCCTGAGAAGGCTCTGCAGCTCAGATTGTTGCGCCTGTAACGCAAGCATGCAAGTCTGGACAGTCTACACAATTACATAAAGTCACAAAAGAGGCAAAGTCGAGTGTATGCCCTGGTAAACAAATCTGACGCCTGTGCAAGGAAATATGGTGTCAGGTGCAAACTCAAAGGTCCCAGGTGACAGCTCTCCTGAAACTGATGACAATCCAAAGTTTGAGAGCCTGGACATGCAATACTGTCAGCGTAGAGATCAGAAAGGGAGATGCAAGGAGGCGCATTGAGTGTGACCTGGTGCGGTGGTGTGTCTGGGCCTGCTGCATCGAGAGCAGTCAGGTCTAAACAGCCAGCATAATGATCCAGCAATGCTGCCTGCGCTGCTGCATTGCCATGAGCCAGGTACGGCAACACCCTGGCAAGCCCCCCTGCATGCCACAGCAGCCTCGTTCACTGATCAGTAAAGCTAGCCAAACTTGGCACATACATCATGCAGGTGTATGCGCAAGCAGAGACGCAATCCTGAAAGCTATCTGTCATTACACAGCACTGCTATTGCACAGGGGGTTACAGGGGGTTACAGGGGGTTACAGGGGTTTAAAGCAGCCTGCAGTGTGCGATTCTGGGAACACACTACAAGCAGAGATGCTGACTAAAAGCTGCAACAGTCCCAAGCAATGATGTAGGGTATGGCAGCAGACCGGCTGCTTTAGTAAGGCCAGCTTCCACAAGAGCCTTCAGCCCATCTGCCAGCCCATGCACATCCACCCCCAGCCCCTGCGCATGCGCACACTCTTGGACGGCAGCATTCACAACACATCAAACATGCATACTTTGCAGTGATCAGTTTGACAGTCCAGGAACAGGTTGATGCTGCAATTTTTTCTGCTGTCTAGAAGAAGCAGTCACAATATACAAGGAAACAGCAGATCAGGATGGCCATGCTTGCTTTGTCATCATGACCTGGCAGCAAACTCAGGCCAAGGAACAGAACCGTACCTTTGTGCTGACCTGGCTGTTTGCTGCAGCATCAGAAGCTGCAAGTGCTTCCAGGATCGTCAACAGTATGTCCAGATCCTCAGCTGCCACCGCCAGCTTGCCCTTGCTGTCAGTGCTACCACCGCTGGGTACCGTGCTACCACCGCTGTCAGCTACACGGCCGACAGAGGTGGATGGCAGCGGCATGGCAGGGTTGATGATGGGTAGCAGCAGCTGATGCAGGTGCTGCAGTAGGGTTTGCAAGCCCCCAACTGAAAGCATCGTCTGTTTGCATACCTGTGCAACACGTTTCAGGCTTCATTGACGGTCATGACATAGCATGATGACCATGCGGCTACGGACTGCTTGTTTGAGCTGCTCCTTAAAACAGTCAAGACAATAGCTTGAAGAGATTCCAGTGAATATCTTGTTGTACCACTATGCATTGCAAGCTGTCATTGCAAGACAAGTTGAAGCCAGCTGCACATCATACAGGCAAGACAGGTGGTGGGCAATGCCCTGCAGCCAGAGCAAAACAGACAAAGGGCAAGAGTCTGCACACAGGCAGATGTGGGTAAGGCACCTTTAGATGAGAGGCATGCAGCAGCAGCTTCAGCAGCAGCCGGTACTCTTCCCCCTGCTGCTCCTTTGCACTCACCAAGCGTTCAAGCAGACGTGGCAAGCTACCTGGCAAAGCACCAACACATTGCTTGAAAAAGTGTCTGCCTCAATTTAAGTTGCTGTGTTACAACAGCAAAATGATGTGCACAGCACTAACACAATGCTTGAAATTGTGTCTGCCTCAGGTTGAGCTGCTGTGTCACAGAAGCACGATGGTGTGCAGTCATGTCCCATGCTTAGCGAGGACCAGCTTCAGGTGTCATGCGAGATGTGCCTCTGGGGGATGCTGCATGCAGACGTCATGGCAGCGACCAATGCATTTAGCATTTGGAACGGCTGCACATGTGATGCTGCACTGTTCATTGGCATGGGTTGGGGGTGGGCAGGCCATCAAGAAGGCATATTCGGAGAAAGCCCAGCAAAGTATGTTTTCATGACGTTTCAGGGAATGAATATGAGGGATGGAAGCAGTAAAGCACCTGAGGCACCTTGATCTGCAAGCACCCTGGCAACAGCATACTCTTGTTCTGCCTCCTGCTGCTCGCTTGCTGGCTCTGCCAAATGCTCAATCATGCGCTCAGTTGCTTCTCCATCCAGACCCTGCAACCGCAAAACATGCTGTTTCAAAAGTACCCATGACAAAGACTTCTGTACCAGTGTTTTCACAGTTTGATGAATTTTGCAGGAGTACAGGACATGTGTGTATTGGCCAAAGAGCTTGAAAGGCAGGTTGCCAAGTTGTCAAGTGGCTGTGGAGAGCTGATGCAAGATGCCTGATAAGCAGGAAGACTTCCTGTACTCTTTGAGCAGCACACCCTGTTGACAAGGTTGTCTGTTGGGACAGAACTGGAAGACAAGCATGCCCAGCATGCCAAAACAATAACATCAGTCGTGAACATCATGCTGTTGTGACCACTGCTGCAACTAAGCAGCCTCGCATGGCCTGTCTAGTAGGCCGGCACAGGCGGAATCAGTCCTTCCCAAGCAGCTGTGTCTTTGACAATATTGCCCCACAACATGTTGAAACTGTAGAGGCTGTAATATGGCTTTTGGTGCAGCCTGTTACAGCATAGGCACCCACAACATATTGCAGAATCTTAACACAGTAAGAAGGAGGAATGACCTGTAGCCGATAGGTGACCACCATTGGAGGGCCGATGACATCAACTTCGCCCCTGCCAGGCAACCCTTGAGCGCTACCCTCCCCTGCAACATGCCATCTGCTGGCATCCACACCACAAAGCCACCACAGCAACACAGAGCAGAATTCGTGCTGAAAGACATGGTACAGTGTTGATGAGCAGTCCATACATCTTTGGCTTTTTGATTTTGTGCGTTTTTGGCTCAATCAACAGTATCGTCACACACATATTCATGCATCCATTTTGTGCTTGGCTATCTTGGACACACTATACAACAATCCACTCATGAAAGGCACAACAGCATGCAGTCCATGAGCAATGCTTGCACACCTGGTACGATGGAGCATGTGGCCTCAGCCAGCAGACGAACACACAGAAGGGCACAGATGGTTGTGACATTCACCTGAAGTCTCACTGCCTGCTGATGGGAGAGTGGGTCGCCAGACACACTCCCAGACCAGGCGCACAGGCAGGCTCAGGCTGATGATGGCCCCACCCACCAACAGCTCCATGCCAAAGTCATCATCCACGAGACCTACACCAACACTCATGATGTGTGCCTTTGAGTTTGAGGGGTTGGTCTCTGTAGGTCTTGTAGTTACAGCAACATAAGCAAAACAGTACTTGGACGGTTGTGATGGGAAAGACAGATGGTGGTTTCCCTGATTGAAGTGCAAAGTGCAAGCCAGGAACGTCGCAAATGCGCAGCCGTGTGAGGTTGTGAGATGTACATGTTGCCACATTCTGCGTCGAGTGTGCTGCAATATGCAAAATGCCCGCAGATGGACAGCAAGTATGATGCTATGCATGGCAGCGCACAGTAGAGAAAAGGTTATTGCAACAGCATATTGTGCCCCAGCCCTGCATGCCAGGCAAATGCCTCCAGAACAGAGCGATCACCTTCCATGTCGAGCTCTCGGCAGATGAAGTTCTTGACATCCCTCATGAGGGGGCCCACCTCAGCGCTGTTGTAGGGGTTGTTGGTCAGCTGGCCCCTGATGAATTCCTCCTGAGTGGGGGACTTATCCAGCAGCATCAAGTACACTGCCTCATTGCTTTCTGGCTTGATAGCTGTGCACACCTGTGAGCCACAGCGTGCATGACCATGTGAGCTGGCAAGGCAATAGAACATACCGAGTCACAAGTTTCACAGATGGACAGAAGCTTGCAGATGTTTGACCTCATGCACAGATTTGGTGCTGCTTGGAAGAGCTCTCAGCACATGCTAATGCACATTGCTGCTGTACAGTGCTGCTGTGTCATACTCAGTTCATGGATGCCTGTCTTGCTCAGCAGGCACATCACACAGGGCAGATTGACAATGCCCTCACCTCTTCGAGAATGGTTGCATCGAGGTGGGCATACAGCCTTAGCATGCTTGTGCTGGGGCCTTGAGAGTCCCACAGCTGAGTCAGCATGCTCATGCCTGCCCTAGCAAACTCAGAACGAGCTGCTAGGGTGCCTGTCACCCACAGCTCATGCAGCAGCTGCAGAAGGCTGCCCTCTGCATCATCTGCACCACATGAGCACTGTCTTGGCACCTATCCCATTGTAGTCACATGGCCGCAAAAGTGCTGTTGGTCCAGTCTTGAGCAGAGTGTCAAGGAGCGGGCAAGACGGGGAAACGCAGCTTGAAGGCATCACAGCAGCGCTACTGACTGTGGCACCCTCCAGTAAAAAGTCAGTGCCAGTTCTGCAATACGTTCATCCTGCACCCCCTGTCTTGCCTGCTCTCTGACCCTCTGCTCAAGACTGCAGCAAAAAGAGGGAACAAGGGCGTCAGCAAGAAGACACAGGCAAGGGCTTTAGGGGGAGGGCAGGGAGGTGGGGGGGAAGTGGGTTTGCCAGGTAGCACAGCCAATGGGGATGTATGAGCAGACCGGTAAGGTGAGTACGTCCCACTTCCACAGCAGACATGCCAGCAAGTGCCAGCAGGGCTTCCCCAAGCAGCCCTTCTTTGGAAAATTTGGCGGGAGCCCCTGGTGAGGCTGTGAGGGCAGCCAGGATAGAGGTGAGGCGGGTCAGGCTATACCCCCCTGTCACCTCTTTAGCTCCTCTGCAATGCAACACAACTTTGTTGTGCATGGCACATATCTTAGATCCGCTTGACCATCAAGCATTCATCTTCTTGAACCCACAGCGGAAAGTAAGGCACAAACGCAAGACAGTGATGCAATGTGTCAGTGCAGCTTTTGAGTTTTGCAGATTGCTGTAGAATAGGTGTCTGCATGTCATGCAATGCAGACTACCACACCCTTTGCCATTGCTTCATGACAGCATTAGCAGCAGAATCCTGGTGAAAGCTAGGCGCATGATCATAGATTGTGATCAAAATTACCTGAGAGTCAAAGTGCTTGTGGCTAAGCCTGGGTTTGTGGCATCTAGGAGTGCCAGACTACGCCCATACTCGGCCCTTATCAGCACATTTGTGTGCAGCTTAATCTGCTGCATGATGCTGGCAAGCATGTCATGAGACACCAGATGCAAGGTCACAGCAGTGTCTGCCATTTGTTCTTGCAGCAGGTTGAAGTACTGGGCTGCTGCAGGGCCTGCATACACCAAGACTACCTTGCTTTGCTTTGCTGCTGATCATGTACATGTGCAGCAGTGCAACATGACATGGCAGTCAGCTTTCAGCTTTTGCGTTGTCACTGCTTGCTTGCTTTTTTCATGCTGCTTACTGGGATGCTAAGAGGCAAGACAGGGTGGCAGCCCTTGAGCAGCAACGGTGCAAACACTTTGTACGTCCAACAAGGGCATGACAAGTTTGGCTGCGCTAGACAGGTTGGCCATTTGACTCTCAAGGCAATGACTGAGGGTGATGCTCACCAGCTGCAGAGGCCTGAGGTAGCAAAGCTGCCAATCGCGACACCAGCCTTACGGTCATGTGGGGTGTTCCCAGGCACAGCTGCTTCAGCAGACTCACAGCTAGGCTCCTCACTGAGTCATGAGTCGGGTTCAGCAGCAGTGCTGAGATGAGTGCTCCGGATTCCAGCAATGGCAGACTGCTGACTAATGATGCAGACTGGGGTGGAGTCGAGGGGGCTGTAGTGGACGCTGGACTTGGCAGATCTGTGGCAGAGGCTGTGCTGGTTGACCGTCGCATAGCTTTACGGTGAGCGTGATGCCTCCACAGTCTGCCACACCTGCAGTAGCAGAGCAGGTGAATCTAAAGTTTTGCCTGCTGAATGCCAAATGCAAATCAGATGCACTCTGTGTTGAAGATGCAACACACACGTTCCACTGAGATTGCTGCAAGGCCACTTGACTAACACATATTGCAAACAGGTTCAGAGTGGCTGCCTGTTGTTCAGTCTTGTCGTCCGGAAGCAAACTGCACAGCGGTCATTCTTGAAGGGAATCTGCAGAAATCTTGTGGATTCTCTGGTTGCATATGATACGTTACCTGAGAGCGAAGCGGGCTCTTGTGTCCAGGGCGCCTGCTGCCAGCATGCCAGCCTGAGTGTTGCACCTCTCCAGGTAGCTCTGGAAGGAGGCCCGTCCCACTGCCAGGCTCTCCAAGCTCACTCCAGGACCCACTTCTTCCAGAAGCTTCTGCCCCTTCCCGTGTGCTCCACCTGCTGTCACAACATTGGGACAATCAATGAGGTGGCTGCTGACATCAGCTGCTGCAAGACTGTTGGGTGTCAGGTCAACTGCTGTCATGTGTGATATGTAGGCCAGTGCTGCCAACACTCCTAGTTTGACGCAGAGTGCGGAACCGCAGCCATGACTGCTGCGCCAGACCCAGCCATTCAAAGCCTGCTGTCAGCACTTTGGCAGTACCCTTCAAAATGACTGTGTGTGACGCAGCAGATGGCATGAACAACATACGACTAGATTCTCACTGTCACCAGACTTCGTGATGCTGTGTGTCGTCATCAACCTTGCAGGTCATGGTTTTCAGAAAGCCTGCATAGTAGCTAATGTTATGAGTTTCGTGTTTGACTTGTCAGCTCACACAATGCATCATGCAACACCGTGACCATCAGCTCTGGGAGTAACGTGTCTAGAACAGCAGTTGTCAATATAGACAAGCAATTGCATGTACAGTTGCTGCAGCACACGTGTTGTTTCCTGTGCACACACGTAGGATTGAGTAGATACTGTAGCTGCATGTGGTTCACACCAAATACATTTACAGTCTCCACATAAGCAGGATGGACGTCATGTATGCCTGTAAGGGAACTGCAGTATGACACAATGCAGCAGCTTGGACGCCAACTTGCTGCTAAGACAGTGCACTGATACAATGCCCCCAAGAGACCAGCACAATGGCTTGGCAGCAATTTTGATGTGCAAGGGTGGGTTGGGGCAAGACCATGCAGCTAGTCCTAACTTGCAGATTGAGACCTGCTATGCCCTGTCCCCGACAAACTCCATAACAGAGTTGCTGTCATAAACAGGACCTGTAGCAGCTGCTGGTGCATAGTACTTTGTTGTCGACATGCAAGCTTGTCAAGGCACCATTTGCAGCAGCAATGTCCCACATCAATGCATTTGCCTGCTACAATACCCGTGATTGCATGTTTCACGCTGCATATTTATCTGGCAGCTGATATAGCGAGTTTGGGGCCAAGGATTAGTATTGTCAACCTGTCCTCATCAGCGCTCACAAGTTGTGGCTAAAGGGATGTCACGGCAACAGAGGGGTCTGCTGGAGTATCCACAACTTGCATTCTGACAAGACACAGCATCTCGGGAAGGCTTTGTATGCCCCGCTGCTGGTGTCTTGAACCAGACACCAGCAGTAGTAGCATATAAGACCATCATAACCACAGATCAAAACATTCACTGCCGGCAGTAGCCTCTTCACCAGTTGTCTTCCTTGTGTGGGGAGAAACAGCCGCAAGACAGTTTTAGACTCTGTCTTTCTAGTGTTTCGTCCAACACAAGGAAGACGAGTCAAGAAGAAGCTACCCAGAGCCAATTACTGAAACACCACATTCTCCCTCCCAATGTTCGGCCGGCAAGGTGTGTGCTAGCTGAAAGTGCAGGGGGCAAGCGTCTTATGCTGCGTGTCATTGATCAAACCATTCCTTGCCAGCAGCAGCCTCTAAATAAGTCGCCTATCCTGTGTTGAGCAAAGACATGGAAGACTCTTTATGGAGAGGCTATTGAGAGGCAGTTACAGGAATTCATCCCTCCTGATGTCGAGCCAGCAAGGCATGCGCCAGCTGAAAGGCTCCCAGCTGGACCCGCCCAGCTGGCGCCAACCATGCTGGACCTCAGATCAGACGAGTGCAAGGGGCAAATAGTTTGTGATGCTTGTCACAGCTTAACCTGGTATTGGTACGATAACAGTATGCTGTGCAGATTGCCCACAGTTGCTGCATGACTCTCTGACACAGTGCCTTCCGTTGCGTTTCTGCTGTGCTTAGGTACTTGCAGAAGCTGCTGCCATGCTTTTGGTGAATCGGTTGATCACGATTGATAAAGATTAGTCGATGAACCTGCCTGATGACAGGCTGAGATAGCAAGCCCAAGATGCCGTTGAATTCAGCTGGATGTCACTGCCAAAACAGCAGCACAGCCAAACAAGTCACACTACACATGCAGCACTTATGTGGCGCTGGTCGAGGGTATACTTTGTGTTGACTGTGCTGCTGTTGCAATCAGATCTCGACATTCCCAATGAACATTGGTCAAAGGCTGCTCAGGCCAGAAGGCCACCATCACGAATGAAACAACATCACAGTGACTGGATCCCCGTGATCACTGCAGCAACAGGGTGATGATACATCACAGCATGTGTCACTCAGTCCTGTGCCTCTGCTGGTGTGATGGCCCTTCATTGCCTGGTGTCTGACACCACATCCTTTTCTGGCTTGAGCTGTTATGCTATCTGTTCAAAGACCTAATTTGGGCAGCAACTGGACCATTGCCTTTTAGACCCATAAGCTTGACAGAATGCCTTGTTGAATGCTCAGCACTTGGCTGTGGAGAAGCTGGCTGAGACAGCTTGTTGGACTTCTTCAGCTTGTTTATTGTCTCAGCCAGCAACTGCCACTTTATAGAATCTTGAGCAGGCAACTTGGTGTATGCTCAGATGCAAGTATACTTTCATTTAATTGGCTGAAAGGCAACTAAATGAATGTATACTTGCGTCTGAGCATAAACCAAGTTGCCTGCTCAAGACGCTGCCAAGTGACAGCACAAAAACCTGCTCAGCACTCTGTTAATGCATGTATCAACATCAAAATCAAATGAGCACATCATCTAGCAGCAGTTGCAGAAGCATGCTAGCTTTGTCAATGCATTTCAAGACACTTTTGAGCACATGTTTGAGAAATGTGCTCGTCACCGATCTGGATGTACATACACCCAGAAAAGCCAACTTCGACTTAGCTCATCTGGCCTGTGACATGCAGATCTTTGATAAGACAAAGGCTGACTGGGTGTTGCTGGCATGCCACCATTGCTGAAACAAGCATCTGCACCTTGTCGTTACACCTGCATGTGATTGTTTGTCACATCTTGTGCTACAACCCTCATTTTTGAATTAGCAAATGGCTCTTGATTTGACAATCAGTTGGTTTGCAAATGCCGTCCATGCCGCCATGATGTGGCTGCAACAGAAGCTGCTGATACTCAATGGCTTGTGGCAATCACTTGCGCAATGTCAGCTACCAGGAAGCACCCACACAGAACCTATCATTGTGCTCACTGATACAGAGATCACAGCTGTTTGGATCCTGTATGACGCTGATCATCAATAGCATCGTGAAATGTTGCATGCCTGCGGATCAAGATTTCATATGCTTTTGACGCGCAGCGTTCATACAGGATGCAAACAGCTGTGGTCTCTGTGACAGCATGCTTGCCGTGCAGTGCCAAAATGCTCATAGCTGCAACAGCAAATTGTGACTGGACGTGCAGAGCTCGAAGCTTGTCAGACTGCGCTCCAGCTGGCAAGTATCAAGCCAGGCTGCAAGGTTGTTATCAAGCTGTGCAGGCTGGCTGCACAGCTTGACAGCACAACTTGCAGCCAGACTCAAAAGCAGCTGCCCTTGCACCTAATTGGATTGCAGCTGCGTCATGCCTTGAAAAGTACTCAATGGTCTTGCACTTGCAAGAGATCAGATTGGCAGCTGTTGCTGTTACTGTGCAAGCTGCTACTGTGTGACATGGCCTGAACTCCCAATTATGCAGACGTTTATTTGGCCAGGACCTTGGCATCACAACGTCATCCAGTTTTGTCGGTGTGCAGGGCTTGGAGCTAATTGGCAGACTCCATCTCAAGCTCATCAACAAAGCCTTCACAATTACACGCTGGCATTGCCATGCAAAGCATCCTGGACACGCTGGGCCTCAGCTTACTCTAAGCTTGACCTACCCTCCTACCAGCGTTGGGAATGATATTTGCATGTAGAAGGTGGAGTATGTGTGCAGAGTGAGACCAAACCCACCTGAGGGACCAGCAGTTGGTGGGGTGGCCTCAGGTTGTGAGGGCCTCAAGCCTTCAATCGGAGTGCGAGCGTCTGAAGCACTGCCAGTATGGCTGGCAGCCACAGCACCAGCAGCACCAGCAGGAGGTGTGACGCCGATGGTGTGAAGCAGCATGGTGAGACAGGGCATTATCACATGCTCAGAGATAGCTGGATTGTGTCCAGCCACGCCTGCATCACAGCAGACCCAAACAGCTGGTCACAGATGCAGCCTGATTCATTACCACAGCAATCGCAGTGCAGATAAAATGCCCTCAGGAAGAGCAGCAGGGCATGCGCAATATTTCATCAGCTGGCAGCCCACCAGATGACTCAAGAGACAGGAAAGCTTCAACAGATGCACCTGTGATGCAGCATGGCAAGCCACTCTTGAGAGTTACCTGTAGCCGGCAGCAGCAACTGGAACAGCAGCAGCATCTGAGACTGCCAAGCCTGAGCATCAGCGTTGCTGGCACCAGTCACCAGCTCAGTCAACAAGCCAAGCTCCTGTTGCATGCTGCTAGCTACATTCAAAGACCTGTGGTGATGGATGCAATACAGCACGCGTTCCTTGATCAGCGCGACCAAGCCCTGCTTTGCTCTGCTGCTGCCCTCTTGGTAGAGCAGCACCAAAAGCTGCTTGGCTGCCTGGCGTGCAGTTGGTAAGCCAAGCTTGAGGTTGCTGATGAAGAGCTCCTGCAGGGCTTGAGACTGCTCCAGCGCTGGGCAGACTATCCCGGGTGAGGACTTGGCTAGGGCCAGCATGAAGGGCAAGCACTGCCCCAGGAATGTGTCTGCGCATCTACACAGCACCACAGTTGCAGTTTATATGCCATGGCCAATCAGCATCTAATACTGAGCAATACTGCTTACGATCTGCTCTTTGTGCACACGCCCAAACACAAAGAGAGCAAGGATTGCAGGCTGCCAGTAAAAGGTCCATGTTCTCTTGATCTATGGCACCTTTTGCTGGAGGCCTCTGATCCTTGCGCTTTGTGTTTGGGCATCTGGACAGAAAGCAGATCATGACAGCATGGAAGCTTGAAGGACAACAAACAGCAGCATGCAGAGCCTCAGTGCATCCCCAATGAGGGTGGCAAGACCAAGATGAGCACGCACCTGTAACTGCCTCCTGGAGACTTCAGCTCTGCTGGACCCAAGGCGCACAAATCAGGCATTCTGTCTTTTGGTCTACGTCCCTGCCTGAGGTACGCAGTCAAGGCAGATCTGACACCATCCACTGCCTGACTGGCTTCCACTGCAGCTTCATGGGCAGGCTTGCATTTGTCGTTGTACATGGTAGCCACTGATGCCACTGCTGTGTTCACACCCTTGGCGGTGGCAGCAGGAGCTGCTGCTGAGGAGGGCTGCTGCTGAATGCCCTGCAACTGGCTGCCCCAGCTGCTCATGGCAGCAGTCAGATTCCTGTACAGGCGACATGTGCTGCCTTAGTCATGAACATCAGTGAGTCGCAAAGCATCAATCTGATTTGCCAATGCATGCAAAGCCAGCTGGAGCAGGACAGCACAATAATGATAGCAATGCATCCCAACATGAAGCGTCAATATGTTCTACCTGTGAGTCACAGAGATCAGCAGTAAGCAGCTCAAGGCACTGGTCTCTCCTCTGCCAACATCTTTGTGTGCTAGTGTAAGACCGCAAACTAATATGATTAGCTGAGCCCGTTTGTGGGCTTCAGACACAGAGATCATTGGTACACCGGTATGCAGCCATACTGGTGAGAGTCAAAGCAGCTTTTTTGGGCTTACTTGACAGAGGTAGCCAGGCTTGTATGCCTTGCATGAGCAGTACTGACGTTGTGCTCAAGGCAGGCCAGGGCTCGCAGCATGTCATCCTGGGTCTGAAGGGGGGGGTAGCTCACACAGGGGCTGCAGCTCATGCTCAGCTCAAACTTGCCGAACCTTGAGTGGCCGCACTCGTTGCACATGAATGCATCCAGCTTCTCATGGTTGATGTTCCTGTGTACAAACAGCGATGGGGTCTGTGTGTATGAGCAAGCTGGTTGATGTTCCTGTGTGCAAGCAGCGATGGGAGCTGTATATATGGCAAGACATGAAGCAAATACAAGTTTGTAGACCAGAGTCCCTGGGTCGGGAAGGGGACTTGACAAGTGCATTTAGGCAGGCATGATGTCATGATCATCGCATGATAGCGACAATCAAAGATGCAAGCTGGAATCACAGCTTTGCCACTTTCACTTCATTAGCGCTGCACTGTTCCAAACAACAGATGCACCACGGACAAAAGTGCGCACTCAGCTTCGAGACCAACAGCGACCTCGCAGGAGCATGCTTCTGCCGTGCAGGCAGTCTGTACCTGCAGTGACGGCACTGGTAGGCATTCTCCTTACAGTAGCGGCAGTAGCCTTGAGGATGGGCCACCACCTGGCTGCACCTGGGGCACTGCAGCACCTCTGCACTGCTGGCACTCAGGTTCTCCCAGAAGTCTGCAAACTCCATCATGATGTAGCCTGCCGCCACGGGCACTGTCAGGCTGTGCTTGGCCTGTGTTTGGTAAGGCTTCAGACTCAGGGTCGCGCACTGCACATCAGGCAAAGTCGTGTTTGCTGAGTTGCTCAGAGCTCGAGACGCTGAGCACGCTGGATCAATCAACTGACTTTGAATGTGTGGACAAAATTCACTCATGCTGGTGCAGGCCTGTGGTAACCACAAGGTCTTGAATGCTCCAAGCAGAGCATCTTTTACCTGAGCAGAGCATCTTTTGCCTGAGAAGTGACCTTGTCAGGCCAGCAACAGATACAACCACAGCTAGTATACAGATACTATACAGACACTATACAGATACTACAGAGCTACAATTGTATAGTCTCACCTTGCGCCACAGGTCTGGCCTGGTCTTCAGCTCAGAGAGCTCTGCCAGGGGGTGAGCGCAGTGGTAGATGTGCACCTGACGCACTGTGCGAGGCTTCCTCAAGCTGTGCACCTGCAGTGTGAAGCTCCTGCAACAAACAAGAACATGCTGCTGTTGAAAGATACCTCTTGAATGTTGCTGGAATCTCACAACAGCTGATAGGCACTCTGGTTGTTGCACTGCCGATGCTTGCTGTGGCTGTGAGCTGCCAGGTGATGCAACTCATGGGAAGCAGCTCATGGCAAACGCATGCTCATGACATTCCTTGACAGGTATATGCACTGGCGTGACCTTGCCAGAGAATGTCATGGGAGCATATGCTTGCCACCAGCTGCTTTCCACGGTTTGCATCAACTGGCATATACACTGCGCAAGATTGTCGCAAAGCAACAAAGCAGGGACAGATGCAACAAACAGCCCCACACATATGCACCTTCAGAATGGCATGCAGACAATCTCCGATACTTGAGGAACGCGACGAGGCACTGACTTGATGTAGTAACGGCCTGTAAGGCGGACCATGGTGCGGTTGTCAGTGTACTTGGACTCTGCCTCCAGACTGTCCAGCTTGTGGGACTGGTACACCGGCTCCCTGGGCACACTGCTGGCCTCCTCCCCATCCAGATAATAACCCTCAAAGTTTACCACCCTCTGCAATGCATGCAATGATTCATATCGACGCCGCAGTGCTTTGCGAGCAGTGCAAGCAGGCTGGTTCGATGGCTGTTTGCTGCGCCCACTAGTAATCAAGTTGTGATTGACCAGGTATGAGTCAGCATGGATTCTGCAGCGTGGGAAGAGGAACGTGTAGGTGGGTGCAAAGTAATCAGATGGCAAGCTGGACAGCCATGCAAATATGCCTGCTGCATCACAAACCCAGGATGCAGATGTCAACCTTTGCATGCACATGCCACTGTACATACACCCACCGCCTGTCACACTCGTCTGTAGCTTCAGATTAACATGCATACACAGGTGATGGACACTCTCAGACGGAAAAGTTTAACTGTCCATGAGTTGGCGTCAAGGAGTAATACCTGAAGCTGCTGATATATGCCACCCTGCAGGTGGTCAGCCAAGACAGCGTTGTGCAGCTTCACAGCACCAAACATCTCTTCCACAAGTGTGGCCGTCACCACATCCTGGATCAGCGCGTCTGCCTTGTCCCACATCGTGAAAGCGCTGCTGCTGCTGCTGCTGCTGCTGCTGCTGCTGCTATTCTTTGGTTTGTCCCCTTGTGGCGTGCCACCCTTTGGCGGTGCCTTGCTGGCACTGCCACCAGCCTTCTTCTTGGAGCTACCTGGCTCAGTCTTTAGCTGCTCTGGCAAGGTTGGAGTAGTTTTGAGCATCCAGGTCAATAGCTGGAAGTATGGCGTGACTGACACAGGGTATGCTGAGAGGCTCGGTGTCCAGTGAAGCAGCAGCATGAGCATAGCGCGCTGAGCATGCTGAGCTGGCGCTGAGGTGGCAGGCTTTGAATCTAAAGCCTTGACAGACTCTAGCAGCCATAGGCTTTTAAGGAGAGAGCAGGCAAGGCTGCGCACGGCCTTGGAGGGCCCGGCTAGCAGTAGAGTGGCTACTAGGTGTGCATATGGTGTGGCTGTCAGCTGCTGGGATGACAGTGCGGACAAAGAGTATGCAGGGGTCGTGCTGCTGCTCTGGCTCACAAACAGCCACTTGAGGTCCAGGTCTCTAGTTGCCTTCTCCACCCTGCAGACACAATTCACTGCCTCAGCTCATGTTTACAAGGCAAGATGCGTACATTGCTAAAGCACAAGCTATAGTATCTTGGCACAGCTTGGTGCCAGCTTCCGCAAAGAGCTTGTGCATATTTTGTGCCGTGAATGTCGTGTGCTGAGCGTGTCCTGAAAAGAGAGAGAGTTCAGATTGACAGCATCACATCGAACGTCAACAAACATGGTGAGCATACACAGTCTCACGCAACACAATGGAATCCAGAACAGCACAGCATGGCACAGCACGGCTCAGCATGGCGCTGCAAGCGCAGCACAGCACAGCACAGCGCAGCGCAGCAACCTACTTGAGACCATCTTTGGGTATCTCTGGTGCTGGCAGCAGCAGCATGACCAGCTGAAGGGCCCTTTCCTGTGCTAAGGGCATCTGCCAGCTCAGCAGCCCTGCCACAAGGGCCTGCAGCACTCCCTCTTCAGATTCCACCAGACTCAGCCAGACCTTTGGTCGCGTTTCAGCTGCGTCTTTTGCCTTCCCCAAGCAAGCCACCAAATGCTGTGCTGCGCTATGGTCAGTGGGATCAGCACTGTGAGAGGCCGCAGCTGCTTGCAGCGCCTGAAGCATTACCAGACCATTGTCGGCCACAGAATGAAGCATCTTTGTCTCTCAGAAAAGGCAATGGTATGCAAGAGGCTGGCAATCACATGCTTGCTTAGCATGCAACTGCAGATTTGCAAGCTTGTGAAGCAGGAATTGAAACTTCACCGATGTATCCTCTAAGTTGCGTCAATACACAGACCATTTGTGTGTAATACAGTCTGTAGATGCTGGAGGCATTGTGAAGTCATCGTGTATAGAAGGCTGCCAGTGAAGCTGATAGCAGGCACATAGCACAATGACTTCTGACCAGGTGTGTATCAAAAGGCAACAGACCTTGTGTGCATGAATGAGTCTTGTGTGTGCCTTGGCATCATGATAGGCTGAATGACCGCCGCAGAGCTGAAGCATCAGCTTGCGCATGGACTTGCGGCCTTTGCTCAGCTGCTCGCATTGCTGCGCCTTGCCCAGAAGCTCCTTCCAGACTGCCACATCAGTCTTTTCAGCTGCAAAACATGGCAATACTGTTAGCGTGACACTCTGCTGCTCAAATGCCACGCTGAAGCATATCAAATGAGACGGCCAGCTTCAGATGCCCAATGACAGGCAAGATACCACAGTGACTGAAAACCAGATGTCATCACGCAGAACGCGAGGGTAGCTCAGCAAGACATCTTGGCCTGCATGCGCCTTGTGGAAGAACTCAACCAATTCAGACAGATGTTGGAGGTAACAGACATGCATTGCATAGTGTGCACATGGATTCAAATCAGCAGATTACAATGTACCTATTTGGGGGCCTGCAGCAGCTGCCAAGCACAAGCAAGCTTCTGCCGTGACAGCACATGCCTCTGACTCGACAAGGGCATTGCTGTTGCCTAGGAAAGAACCATGCTTCTTCTGATAGGCGTCCCTGTATCAACACATCATCAACACCGTATGCAACGCAGCCATAACCACACTCACTGATCATCCGCGGATGTTGCATTACATTACATACTTACTGTGCCTGTCGAGGGTGCACTGCAAATGGCTTGGCAGGCACGCCATGCCTCATACTGCTAAACAGCATCAGTGACATGCACCATCCATGTCAATGAAAGTTCATGGAAGTTGTGTACTTAGTTTCGCTTACCAATGAACTTTATAGGAGGATGTTTTGGATTTGAGCAGCTCCCCACAGCCTGGGGCTTCACCAGGCAGGGCTTCTGCCAACTGCCCTGTCGTTTCTCTGCTGCCCTCTTTCTGCAGCTGCTGTATGCAGCTCTTGACTAAGCCAAGCAGAAGCTTGGGCAGCTGGTCTGCAGACCTGAGGATTGTCATCAGGATTTCAATGTTTTCGGAGTCGACCTTGGGGGCCACAGAGTCTCCTGTTGTGGGTGACGACTCTCCGCTGTCTCCACATGCACTACAGATTTGAGCCAACAACAACAGCTGCATGGTTTGTGCTGGGTTCGACGCTGCAGAGCTGTCCCCTGCTGTAGCATCCAGCAGCGCCTGCAGCTAATAACAGTACTTCACCACAAGACCTGATTGATACTACAGGATACACCGTCAGCAACATGCATCATTGCTGTTTGGGACAAGCCCAAAAACCTATGAGCATTGCGAGAGACCAAAACCGGCATGAGAACAACAGTGCATTGCAAGGCATTGTGCTTTGCACTGACTCACCCTGATATCTGGCATGTGTAAGGTACATGGCAGAAGCATCAAACACTCTTGTGCAAATGCTTGGCATGCAAATCCCACCTTCAGGGTGAAGCTCATCAGATGCTGTGCTATGCCTGTGACACGCTCGTTGCCATCTTGTATGTCTGCCAGAGCAAGCTGACTGAGCAGCTGGTAGCCAGGCCATGAGTGACCCTTGACAAGGCCTGCCAAGCTTGTAGCGAGGGCAGCAGTGGCAGCAGGACTGGCATGCAGCTGGATGGAAGGCTGTGCAGTGGCAGGCTGCACACTGCTTGAAGGCTCTTGAGGTGCCTTCTTGCTGCACAGCACATATGTGTGAGGAGGCAGCATGATGGTAGCTTGATGAAAACAGTCAAGCACATGAGATAGTATTGCAGCTGAGTTGACCTCATCATCAGATCAGCCGCTATATACATGACTAATAGCGGCATCAGTGTCCTGTTCATGCAATTCCCTCCTATGCAACAGTCAGGTGATAGAGCAGAAAGTACACACGCATAGTCATGCTCAACGACTTGTCTGTTGCATGGGAGGAGGGTGCATGAAGAGGACACTGGTGGCGCTACAAGGAGTCTTGGCATCGATCAGTGCATCATAGTAGCAGGGTGGAGTTCAACCTTGTGAGCAGTGCCTGGGTGAGTTCAGCGGCTGCTGCCTCGCTCACGTCCTTAATTGGGCACAGAAGCAGATCTGCTGCCATCGCATATACTGCAGACATGCCTTCAGGACTTGCAGCCCCTGCACTGTCTTCAACTGTCCCTACACCATGCACACGAGGTCTCACATTGTGGCACAGGTCAGGGCTGGCATAGGCACCATCTACCATGTGAACGGCCAGAACACCGTCGATGCACTGGAGACAAATCAAGCCTGAGGGCGTAGCCATACCTACAGCAGCCTCAGCGCAGCTGATGACAGCTGCTATACAGGCCTGTGCCAGCCAGCGCAGGAAGGATGGGGGGAAGTGGGGGTTGCTGGTGTGGGCCTTCAGACTGTGCAGCACCCAGGGCAGGGCCTGTACAAGAAGCCCTGCCATCTCATGCATAGGCAGGCTTACATCAGCTTCTGACTGAGTCTTGGACTGTTGCTGTCTGAAGAATGCTGTCAAGCTTGCTGGCCTGTGCATAGCTATGGTCAAGACCTGCATGCACAGTATGAGGTAGCTGCATCAGACAGGCAGCTACCTCATGCCAGTGCATGTCAAGCAGTATGATCACTGTGCAGTCCTTGCATACTTGGCCATGGCAATTGCACGCTGCCTGCACATGCTCAACAAGAACTGATGCAGCTTGACACGCTTATCATGGGCACATCTTAAAAGGCTTTTGCGATGTGGGAAGGAAACTGCAGACAGGCAATTGGATGCAGCTCTGTGGGATGGGCATTGTCACATGGCAAGGGGGCTGTGCAGCTTATGATGCCGCACCTTGGCTGCGATGAGCAAGTACCACCAGAGGAAGGTGTCAGGCCATAGGGCTGGCGCTGGAGGAGCTTGAGACACACAGCGCTGCAGGCCATGCAGTGCCAAATCCAGGTTTTCCTCATCAATCTGCTGCAGTGCATGCTGCAATGCATCGGGTTGTTTGGGTAAGCAGGCAGCCATGAGGGTCCAGGCTGCACACATGAGCACATTGCCGGGCTGCCATTGTGTGGAGGACAGTCGGCAGCCTTGCAGCAGAAGATCACGTGCAACCTCATGCCCTGCATTGCTTGCTGTAGCGATCGTCCCTGCTGGCGATGTGTCTGGGACAGGCTCTTCTGCATCTGATATCCCTGAAGAACAAGACACAGTCAAGCAACAAAGGTTGTCCTACTGTTGTACGGTTGTGCCATCCTGCTGCACAGTCAGTCACAGCCATTGTCAAACTGCAGGAGCTTGCAACCACTGCCCAGATGGAACGATTGCATGTTCAGCATGTCAAGGACTGTGCATTGCCAGATTAGCGATCAGCATTCACCTGCTAGCAACTGGTGCAGGCTTGTCAGGGTCAACAGTCCTTGGCTGAGCACAAAGTTGCTGCAGGTTTGCGTAGCCTTCTGCGCCACCAAATGTCCTGGCAGGCTGATTGCGGCCAGGTTCAGGTTGCTGCTGAGGTTCCCACTAGGCGCTTCTCCAGCTTCGGCCTCAGCTGCCGCAGCTGCTTCCTTGACTAACTCTGCCTTTGGCCTGGCATAGACCTCCAGGCTGTCCAGGCGGGGGAGGGATGCAGGATTGTGGGCGGGGCCAAACTGCAGGGAAACAACAATTGTTCGTGAATGCGTTGAATGACAAAGATGACTGTCTTGGTCGCACATCAGTCTGTTTGTCTGACAGCACTGACAAAAGTATTGACAACCGTGTTGTCAGGAAAAAGGTTGGTGTGCTTCCAATGTTGCCCCAAAATCAATTTCTGTCAAACAGAGGGCAGGAGGAAGGCTGAACGGGAAGGAAGGATCAGCATCCAAACGTCATGATCTTTCAGCTGAACATGTGTACATTGGCAATGCCTGCCATCTCAGCAAGCTTGTGTGAAACCTTTGTTGAATATGTCACATCTATTTTATATAGCCTGCAGCCTGTGCAGGCTCTTAAGCCAAGCAAGTCAACAAGTCAACTGCAGATGCAATGCCAGCTCAGCCATTGCCAAAATCATTGACAACAATGTAGATAGCCTTGCAGATGCTGATGACAGAGGCACATGCCCAACAAGTCAAGCGTTTGAACTGTCCCATGTGAGTATGAAGCGAACAGCATTTGTAGATCAAACAACCTGGCCAGAGGCAGCCTCACTGGCCAACAATTTGCATCTGTGATGCAAGATGCATTGTCACAGGCAGCATACTGTGTTTCATGGCATAGCTTTGCCATATGCACGAACCAAAGTGACAGCCTTTCGGAGTGCTGCGTTCCAGCTGCTTGAGCTGGGAGGCTTCATGTGTGGTGAAGCACACTGTCATCAGGGTAGTAGTAAGGGAAGGCTGGTCCTCTTCTGATCAGCCACATCACTGAGGTGCACAGAGTGCAATTACAATGATACGTCAAAGGACCAGCAGGATACTGCTGTTGCAAGCTTGAGCTAGCAGAGAGGCAAGCAGCACCCGTGCAATGCGCAGAGTTTTTGTAGCCTCATGGGCAAGGAGATGCTCAAGAGGGCTGCTGGTGTTGGGCTGTCTAAGCACATGCCGATGCTGATGTCGATGCTGATGCTGGCCAGCAATTGGGCAATTGCAAGGCACTCATATGCTGAACCTGCCAACAAGTGGAGACGGTCATACCAGATCAGCTACAGTAGCCAGGTATGCCTGTGAGCCGCGCCAGTTTGACTACCTCCAGATTGCAGACAGAGATACAGCACGTTGTACTGCTTTGTGCCACAAGCAGTAGGTTACGCTGCCCACTGCATCCATTGGAATATCAAGAAGCCTCCATTCATCCATGCTAGTACAGGTAAATTTGGCACTTTTGTGTATCGCATTGGCACAAGCTAATCAACAAGTTGCAGCTAAGAGCACACAGCGCATACAAGCTGCAACTACAACATCTGCACAACAGCTTTTTTGAAAAATGTTGCTGTCTGTCCTGCAGGGCAATGAATCAGGGCTGTCACTTAGGGATAGAACGGTCTGATCATTTTGCAACGTCATCAGGGCAGCCTCCCAGTATTGTTCTTTGGTACCTTCAATTGCTTGGCTATTCTAGTTCAGCTAGACTACACAGAAGAGATGAGGATGAGCACAGCTGGCTGGTGCATTCAACGCTGCAAGCTTTAAGGCATACAGTGCAAGAAAAGCAATTGCCCTTTGCCAAAGGCAATGCAGCCGTTTTGTTAATGTCTCCTCAGTCGTACACGTGGCCATCCCTGAGGTGTTCGAGTGCTATAAGCTGAAATGTTGACATCAATGCGCCCTGTCTGTCAATTACTAAGCCTGCCACACATGCTTGTGGCCATACCAATACATCCTTTGTAGGCTGGGCTGTGCTGTGCTGTGCTGTGCTGTGCTGTGCTGTGCTGTGCTGTGCTGTGCTGTGCTGTGCTGTGCTGTGCTGTGCTGTGCTGTGCTGTGCTGTGCTGCCTCCAAAGGAAGTATTGGTATGGCCACAAGCATGTGTGACAGCCTTACAAAGCACTGTGTATTTCTGTCCGTGCCCCTCAGGTTGCATTCATTCAAACCAATCACGCAAGTCACAATCTACCTGGCCTGGAGGCTGCCAAAGCATGTGTCAACCTTATGCAGCAGTCAAAGCAAGCTTCAGCATTGGTCACTGGGACTTGCTGAGGACACGGTGATAAGCTCAAGCTTAACTGCAGAAGCCCCGAATAGCGATATTGCCCACTTGTGGTGCAGTCAGCACACATGATGTGTTCCCAATGATGTGATCCATAACGACTGGCCCTTCAGAGACACGCTTGAGGGTGGTTCCTCAAATGGCCGAAGTGGCTCAAAATAACAAGAGCCGATGCCCCCTCATGGGGCAGGGCCTTAGCCTTAGCAGGAATGTAAACTTATGCCGGCAACCATTGGGGTATGCCATGTACAATAGGGCAATCACGAATAATCAAACGTTTTCCCAAGGGATGTCTGTTAAGAGGTCCTATGAGCCAACTTGACAGCAAATAGCAAAGAAATACCCCTTAAGAGGCTGATTCTTCCTCTCCCAGAACGCCCAGGGTTCGCCCAGAAGCTGCCTTGTTTGGTCTGTAGCTAGCTGCTTGAGGCCTGGACTCTCATTTGCTTCGACATCAAGCAGATACGTAGAGACTTAGCAGGGTCGCTGACTGGAACCATCAAGTTTTTCAGCGGATGCATTCACACAGTTATTGGCCACAGCATGCATATGTGCTTGCCTGTATTGCAGTGTCAGGCACAGCTGCAAGCACACAATTAGGGTACTACAATATACATGATGTGCTTGCCTGCATGGCAGTGTCAGGTGCAGCTGCAAGCGCCTCAGCTGGCGTCATGCGCAAGACATGCCACCGCTTGGCGCTAGGGGTGGGGAGAGGGTGAGGCCGCACCCCCAGCTTGACTTCAGAGGGGCTGTACCGCCCGCCACTGCTGCCCACCATCACCCTCACGCCTGCCAGTGTTCAGCATCCAAGCTAGTAGCAATACAAGGCATGACTAACATGCTCATGACAAGGATGCAATGCTATAGTTGGTGAGGGGTCAACAAGCAACATTGGGCAAAAACAGGCAACTCGTTATGGAAGAAGAGGTCCTGTGGGCAGTACCCCCTCACAGCTCAACAGACCCCAAAGCAACAAAAACAGGCCTTGTAGGCTGAGCATGTCAGCAGTGTTGATGTAGCATGCTACAAGCTTGAAAGTCGCATCTGGCATGAAGAAAGTAGCATGCAAGGTCACCAACTACAACAAGGGAGGCGTCATCAGGGCGCATGTTGATGCGCATGCCAGAGGCACTGGGGGCCTCCAGGTAGGTGCCTGAAGCCACCAACACCCTCCATGCCCTTTCTGAGCCCCCTGAGAAACGCACACGCAATTGTCATTGGCAACAAGATACCTGAGCAGAAGAGTTCACAATGCACAGAACTTATTTTTGCATGCTCACGCTCTGTGATGCTTGATGCCAAATGACAGGGAAAGCAAATTTGACAAAGCATCTGATGACAGCAGAAGGTAAAGCACCTTGCTGCTTCATAGCCCCTTGCTGTACAGTGTTCCCATGCTCAGCAAGAATAGAGCAGAACAAAAAAAGCACCTGTTACACCAAATCCACTCTGCACCAGCTGGGTTGAAACGCGTTCAAGGCACAGTCATCACACCTGTTTGGCTGAGATCCCCTGACAGCTTGACCTCCCCACTGATGCAACGAGTCTTCTCAAAGAAGTCAAAGGTGAATGGTGCAGCAGTGCCAGCAGCAGCAGCAGGTGGAGCTGCTGCATCAGCTGCAGGGGTAGACGCAGATGGGCCTTCTGCCCCAGTGGTTATGGTGCGGCCAACAGCTGCAAGGCTGGGCTGACTGGAAGAAGCCAGGGAGCTGGAGGAGGTGGCCAGCAACCACTCAAACGCCCTGGGCCTCAGCGCATCTGCAAGAGAAGCAGGTACGTATCATCAGACTTGTCACCTGGCTAAGGCATTGTGTAACGCTCTCTTTCTTTCCAGTTGTACACAAGTTGATGACATGCCTGTGCAGAATGGTGTGCTCAGCATGTGTCAACAGCAACAGTGACAAATGCAAGTGTTCTGGCCAGGCCTTCACGGTTGGTCCATGCCAGATTGTACAGCATTGTATGGCACAATGAAAGAATGCTTGCCTGGATTCTGATGCATGGGTGAGCCTGACTGCTCCAGCTGTTCCTGGAATGAAACAGATCCGCTATGCGCCAAATTCAAAAACCTTGTCCAGTTCCTACCTGCAGCGCAGCAGAGTCCAGTCAGACTCAGCTTTGTTGCCTGACACATCATTTTGCACTCACAGACTGCATGGAGTCCCTCGACGTTGAAAGTTCCACAGCCTGGTCCCAACACAACATTGCTAGTCCTGTTGGAATCAGGCTGTGCTGCCTTGTTCCGGGTTAAGCAGCGTGTGAGCAGCTGAATGAGCAGCTGACAGGCCTGGCAATCACTGCTTGATATAGTGCCTTTGCAAAGGCTGCCTACATAGAGCTTGCATGTTGTACACATGGCCGGCGTCAATGACTTGTGAAGGCCGAAAGCAATACACCTTTTCAACTTGTCCCAACAAAATGTGTGTTTTCCCTTGAAGCTTCTATTTGACATCCATCTATTTGACAACCATCTGTTTGACTGAAACTTGACTGCACTTGAAACTGTGAGATTGATGCAGGAGACATGAAGCTGGCCGCCATTAGCTTGCCAGTGAAGCAGCATGGACACAGACAAACAACCACTTTCTCCCTTGATGAAGATTTGCAAACAATCATTTGCTTCATAGAGAGATAAGCAGTGGGTATTGATGTAGTGAGAACCCTGTGGGAAGGTATATAAAAAGGGTTTTAATGGAATAACAGGTAAATAGGCAACTTGACATCTCCCATGGCCTCAAGGCAGTCCAGCAGATCTGCAATTATTTGCCTGCTGTCTGCAGCTAGCTGCTGCTTGAGTCTGCCAGCAAGGACTTTAGGCACCTGTCCGGACATGGTTGCATGGCCTGGCAGGTGTTAACCATGCAATAACTAGACTCTTCTTGTCGCACGAGTGTGATTTCAGAAGGCAATTCTCTCAGACATGATGACGGCACAAAGCCAGCATTGCTGCAATGACCACCCACTTCTCAACTTCGACAGGATAATTTACAAAGTTGAAAGATAGATTGCATGTGCAGCAGCTACGCTTACAAGGCTCACGGACAGCTGCTCAGGCACTTAGCAAAAAAGCAAGTTTCATGGAACATTTTTATGCTTCACATGGCATGCATTAGGGAAGGCCACCTGCCAGCCCTACCATTTGATCAGCTGATCACATGGAGGCGCTCACAGGGTCCCTGAGCTGGAAGTGATTGAGGGATTGTCAGTCTGCATGGAAGAGCCTTGGTCGTAGCTGACTGTGCAGCTCCCATCGCTGAGTGTCAAAACAAAACATGCTGTAAAGACAGTGCCATCATCTAGTTTGACAGCAAGCGATGAGACTCCTGAGCAGGAATTCAGTGCCAACACAACACTAGCAAACTTAAAGTATTTGTGCTGTTAAGGTTATGCTGTCTCTGTTCATGTTTTTCAAGCATGCTGGTGACAGCAATTTCGGTGGTTGACACCTAGGGTGCAGACTTTGCCTGTGACTGGACCTTCAGACACTGATCATCAGGACTGATTCAGCCACCTGGGAAGGGAAGAGAGCTGTTGGCTTCACTTCACTTAAGCTGGCCTTTTGCAATAGCATTGACTGCCATGTTAAATGACAGTCAGGCAGCCCAGCAACAAACAGTATCCGTGCCTACAAGGTCTGGCGACATTCTGCAGCACAGTCGCTGACAGTCATGCCTGAATGCAGCAAAGGCTGACCCTCTTCTGCGGCTGCGATGACTGCAGAATCAGGAACACTGTCTGGAGCATTGCAGCATCAGTGCCAGCTGCTAGGCCACAAACGAACCTCGCGGTTGATCTTGCAAACAGGGATTGATGACCTGGCCTTCAGACCAAAGGAAGAGCAGTTGTACAGGGAAAACTCTCTGCTGAGTTGACCTTGGTGCAGCCAAGCATCAATATCAGTAACAGCTTGCTTGGTGTTGCTCGACGCCAGTCTTTTGCTAGATATGGACTGAGCAGCACATCATCTTACACACATGAGCGTTGACCTGACACCTCTGAAATGGAATGACTTGACAGCTGCACAGGGATTCTCAAGATCCCAAGTTCTTGCCTGTGACTTGGCCAGTGTGTGATCAGAAGATCCATGCCTAGCTGTCAAGCGCAAAAAGTGTGTTTGCCACGTGTTCTCAAAGCTATACCATGCTCAAAGCTATACCACGCAACACCAAGCTGAGATGGTTCCAAAGCATTGCAGCATTGGAGCTGATACAGTCGACGCTGATGTCACTTGTGTTGCTCACCAGTGTGCCAAGTTCAAAACTGATGCCCTACCAACACAGGGTAAGCATGAACAGCCTTTCAGGCAGCATCAGCCTACCTAGCAGAGTGGTGGACATATAGGCACATTGTCATCAGCAAAAGATCCTCATGTGGCAGCACGGTGTTGGGTTCATCAGCTTTGCCTCTTTGCTTGGTAGTAGACAGACCTGCCTATTTGCTTATAGCAGGCAGCGCTGTCTGCTGTCAAGCAAACATGCAAAGCTGATCAATCCGGCACCATGCTCATGAGCATGCTTTGTACCCCTAAGGCATTATTACATGTTCACGATCAAGCACGTAGTAGCCTGTACAGAGCAGCATAGTATCATGATGTCAGACAAAATACACAGCTTGGCCAAACCACCCCACCAAGGGGCTATCCCAAACCAGCTTGCTTCCAATGCCACAATACATGAGCAAGTTAGCAGTAGCTACACACCTAATTCCGCAGCTGATTGAGCAGCTTCCTGCTCTCCTTCTCCAACAGCTCCTCTACTTCCAACAGACCCAGTTCCAGTGGGCTCCTCAGGGGCAGTGCTGGGCTGCCCTTCTGCCAGTGCCTCTGTGGAGGGGTCCCACACAACCACGCTGCCTGCCAGGGGGGTAGTGTACAGGTGCAGGTATCCTTGGCTATCCAAGGCCACAATGGCAACTTGCTGAGCATGCGGCAGGGGCAAGCTTGCTATGCCCACTACTGGAGCATCAGCACTCTACAGCAAGCATCACCTTGTGTCAGCATATGGGCATTTGCTCAAACAGAGTATTGCATTGACAGATCAAGCTGGGGTCCAGGTTAAAAGCTTTTTGCCATGAATTCTGTTGAGGGTGCCTTGATCACTTGCACAACATTGCAAAGGAGCAACACAGTGCAGTGTTCACAATGTACAATGAGGTGACAGTGAGTCAGGAACTATTGCTTTGCAGATATTGCTGTCTGCATGCACATGTGCACTATGCTGTCTGCACTGGCAAGGCGGCCTATCAACGTTGTATAAAGCGTCAGTGTTGAGTGGCCATCTTGCTTAGTGCAGACAGTATGGTGCAGGTGTGCATGCAGACAACAAGTGCTACAGATTGCACTGTATGACTGCTGAGATGCATAGGCATGACCTGCATGTCCTGAATCTGAGTCACGATTGCGCAGCCTGTGCCGTTGCTGTGGGCTGACTCAAAAACAGTGGCCACCAGGCCAGGCAAGCCATGACTGGGTACGCCAAGGAGCAGTGCAGGGCTTTGCATTTCCTGTCGGCTGGCAGGCAATAGAGGCACGACATAGCTCCTCTCCACACTTGGCAAGGTCACAGAAGAGTTGCTGCCTGCTTCACTCTCCCCCTCATTGTCTTCTGCCCCCTGCTCAGGATCATCCCCATCATCCTCGTCTTCAGTGACCATATGCTCAGCGTCTGACTCAGGATCGGGGTGTTGCAGGGCTGACTGAGCTGAGGCTGATGTTGAGTCACCTGCAGCTGATGTTGAGTCACCTGCAGCTGACTCTGAGGCTGGTGGGATGGCCACATGGATGGAAGTCACCTGTGCAATGCTGGACCCATCAGCAGTGACAGTCATCAGCCATGTGACATTCTGGTCTTCATCTTGTGCATTGCCTAATGAGGCAATGTACATGGCAGTTGCTGGGCAGAAACACAAGCTCTTGCCATACAGCTGCTGCTTGCTTTGGGCAGAAGCTGCCTCTGCAGCTGTTACTGACGTCGAGTCTGCGCCTGAGTCTGTGGACAACAGCCTATCCAAGTCCACCTTTTGCGCTGCTTGTGTGTGAAGAGCAGCGGTGTCAGGTGACAGCACAGACTTGATGGATGTCAGCAGCGGTGCTGAGCAGACGGTGGCTTCTCTGGTCAAGATGACCAAGCATGTCTGCAGCTCAGGGCTTGGCCCCTGCAATGTGGCAGGCATGGCATGTCAGGGAATTGCAACAAGTAACATGCACTGTGGCACCTTGCTGTGAACACTCTGCAGTCACGTTTACGGTGCCTACAGTGTCAGGCATCATTCACACAACATGATTTGCAGGAGCGCAGTTCTCAACTCTGGGCAAATTGAGCATGCAAATGAGCAAACCTTGGTCGTGCACCACAGGGCAACGCAAAGTGACATTGCAAGTCAATGAGAATGTTGGTCCGACCATTGGCATTTTCCAACGTATAACGACTCAATGTGTATACATGTATCTTGAAATTTGGGATGCTGCATGTCTCAAGAGTCAGCATGCATGTGGATAGGCTCACCTGGCCAGCAACCATATGTGCTCCCACAGCAGATGAAGCAATCAGGTCTGAGCTTGGCACCACAACGGTCACGCTGGGTTGTCTGGCAGACACCGCCAGATCAAACACCAACACTGCCAAAGGCATGGTCACAGCCAAGCAGGTGTCGCTGCCTGGCAGCCATGCAATATCCAGCACCAGGTCCATGTATCCTCCTCCTGCTGGTGCTGAAAGCTGATGTATGCCTGCTCCACTGGCTGCTGCTACTATGGCTTGGGGCGTAGGGAGCTGGATAGGTAGCCTGTCTTGAGTTTTGGCAGCAGGTGAGACTGACCACACCTGCAGGATGTACACAGTGTGTCAGGTGTTTCTGGATATACACCAGTGATGCAGTCGTTTACATGCCGTTCTGGTGCCTTGAAAATGACAGCTGTAATGTATGCCCTGCTCAAAAGGAAAAGACAAATCAGCTTGCCTGTTCATGACGGATTGACAAAATATGACTACCATTGTGCTAGTGTTGCATACTGACCTGAACAATTCTCAGTCCAGCTACAGCAAGGTGCTTTCCCGTGACTGCGTCAAATTGAATTTGGAGCACGTCAAAGCGTGCGCTGTGCCTTGCCAGCACTGCCATGCTGTCCACAGTTGAACCTGCAAGTCAGGCACATCATCCAGCATCATGCTGACACTTGCAAGACCAAAGACAGAGAGCTTATTCAGGCTAAGTCGCAACAGCTCAAAAGGACACAACGCGTGAGCAACTGACATAAAGCATGCATGGCTTTGACGTAAGGCAGCACACAGCCGTCAAAGCAGCCACCACAAGCAGTAGAGCTTACTTTGTGGCTGCTGTGCCACAGCAGCTGTTGCAGCAGCTGCAAGGTCTATGAAGGCTAGCTGGCGGGCTCTGGCCACTGCCAGTAAGCCAGAAGCTGGTGAGGCAGCTGCTGTGCAGCGAGAAACCACCTGAGCCTCCAAAGCATCATGACTCTCCCTTCCCTGCAGTCACATTGCAGCAAAGCATCAAGTTGCAGTTCTATGAGCACAACGATGAATTTACACGTAGCAGACACCTTGTGTTGGTGCAGCTAACAAGCCTGCACAGTGACTTTCATGACTTACAATAGACTTACAAAAGAAGGTCATGAAAGTCGGAGGACGTACATGCATAACATGCGACCACAGCAGGTTAGTAGCACTTGGTATCACAACCTGCTTTGGTTTCAGGACATTGTGCGTATGTGTCCTCTAGGTACATGACAAGTTTTCCATGCAATACGACGGTCAGTTGGGTGTACTGCAGTGGTGTTGCCTTCATGCTCTGTGCAAGCAAGCCTGCTACTCACTGCAGAATCTTACAGTAACAGATGCAATGTTACCACTGCCAGATGCATGACATAGCTGCTTTGGCACCTGCTATTGTTATTCCCACGAGAATCGACTTGAATTTTTGCATTCCAGATTGCATCAGTAGCATCCAGAAGCATGTCCAACAATGGTTGTACTAGAACAAGATGATGAGCGTGGGTCAACTCTTCAAGTTTCCACTGTAGCAGCTGAATGCTTCCATCAGAAGGTCTAGATGAGAAGACTGGCATTTTGTTATGAAGCTGAGTGGTGCTGTGCCCAACACAAGGCTGATGCAGCAGAGATCAATGCCATTGCATGCTACCATAGTATTGACAACGCCTTACATCATGACACAAGGGGACTTGTGCATGAAGGCATGTTTCCAGAGTCTGGCATCCCAGGCAACAAAGGCCAGCCTGGGGTCAACTGACAGTGCTGTTGCAAGATCCTACGCTACCAATAGACTTGACAAGCACACAGGATGGGTACAGGGTCAAGTATGTGTCAGCTGGAAGGGAGGGTAGCTTACAGCTCTGAATCAGCAATTTAGAGGATACATACTTCATCAGGGTTTGTAAGCCCAATCCATGATGATGCGCGGATATCCTGGGCGTCTTCTGGAATGCTGAAGTGTCTGTGCCTCTCCCTTCCATCTGACACAGGCTTGACACTGTATCCAGCCTCTGACAACTACCCAAAAATCTGACAATGGACAGAGGATGGGCACAGTGTCAATCACGTGTCAGATGGAAAGGAGGCTCGCAGACACTTCAGCCCTATCGTAGACTCTCAGGTTTTTGGGCAGCATAGATTCTAGAAACAGCTATGTCAGCTGACACCGGGCTGCCCTTTGACAGACCTTGGAAACATGTAGGCCACTGTGTCATACTGTAACAGCTTTCAAAGCTATTGTAGCATGCCATGAAGTTCATATGTGCTGCATCAGCCTCGTTTTTGGCCATGATGGCGACCACATCCAGACGCCAGTCTTCCTGCTTAGTCTTTCTCATGGCAGCACTCACCTGCTTACCGTGTTACAAAGCTGGTACATTATGACACAGTGGGGCACATGTTTCCATGGTCTGTCAAAGGGCAGCCCGGTGTCAGCTGGCAGTGGTCATGCATACTTCCTGCTGGGAAGGTGGCATCCCACAACTGAGCACCCCAACGATACTCAGCTCCAAAACACAGTCAAGACATCACACGCTTAAGACTTTGACCTACATAGCTGCCATGACCGTCCAGACTCAACTCAGCTTTGCATACCTTTCTGTATATCTACAAAATTTCAGCAGCTCCTATGACGACACTCTTGGTTGAAACAACATGTGAGCTGTATGCAACAGGGCAAAACTAGCTGATTGCCGTGTGCTGCAGGTGTTTAAGTCTAGCCTTGTGACACAGAGCCTGATCCAGCACGTTGAGCATTGACCCGTGTCTTGTCCTGTTTACGCAAGTAGCATGCAAATGTATCACAAGCTAAGGACAAAGACAGAAAAGGGGCAATGGTGACCCCACATGGGTCCTCCAGCTGACTGATCTCTTCCTGATTGTACATAGTCCCAGCGCAAGGCATGACTGCTGCTTGCCCATAGTGCTATAGTATAGCTTTGAAATCGTCAAAGAAAAGGGACGACACTGGTGCTTTGCAAGGCAGATTGTGCATGCCATATGCAGCAGAGGTGGCAAGAACCAAATCAAAGTCGCATGCATGGCTGCAGAGTGGGCTGCAGTGCTACTTTGCAACTGCTGAGCCATGTGATATAAGTTGTCATGAAAGCTGTTTTGACGCGTTCAGCAGCTTCATCACATGGCTCAGCCAGTGTGCAGACTGGGCCAGCACAAGGAAAGGGGTTTGTCAACAGGGCCAGGCGGCTGACACTTTGCCACTAGTGAGAAGGTGTACAGAATTTGCAAGGAACAGCAACACAAGCATTAACTTGACTGGCTACAGACTCAGACAGGCACACATTTGAGTCTGTAAGGGGAGCAAAAGGATTGCGGTCAGAGGGAGAACATCCTGAAGAAGGCATGTTCACAGCCATCACAGAGGACGCTCTGCTGCTGTGGGCATGCCTGCCATGCCTGATATTGGTCAAATGATGATGTGAAACAGACACGAGGGCTCACCAGGACCATTTCTGCAGCCGCCAGTGCAGCAGAGCGGGCCACTCCCCTGGGCTCAGCCGCCAGCTTGAAGCTGCCCTTGAAGACCACCAGCTGTGGCTCATCCACCACCGCAGCTTCCACCTGTTGGAGCAGATCACAGCCTTGCTACTTGCTGCTCAAGCCCTACTCAAACTATGACTTGCAGGCTTCTCTTGCAATGTAGCACGCTGCATGAGCTATGGCACAAGTCCGCAAGTACCCTGCTGAGAAATTTTGTACTGACAATTTGGCTGTGCAGGTTCATGGCCAGGTAGCATCTCATTGAGCAGCGCATATCACATGCTGAGGCGGGGGCAACTTGCCTGAGGCGTGAGCTCGGTTGGGCCATCTGCACTCAAGGCCTGCTTGGCAGCCATTCTTGCATCTGCCTTCAGCTGGTCCAGCAGTCCTTTGCAGATCCTGCTGATGCCTGAGGCACACTTCTCCAGCGCAGCCTGCTGGAGACGACAATACTTGCGAGAATTCAGTCTCAAAAGCTGCTGATCAAGCTGCAGTAGATTGTGCTGTTACAGTTGCAACACACTCTTTGTTTGGTGTCGACCATGTTCTCCATGCATTGCTTTCTGCCTTTGTTGAGTGAGTGATGACTCAACAAAAGCAAAAAGAAGTTCTTTGAAAACAAGGTTGGCACCAAACAAAAAGCGGGTCAAGGTTGATCCACAAGTCATGCATTGCGTTTGTACAGCAGTATGTGCAGCAAGTGTACGAATTGTCAACAGTCATCAATCATTATACTTAGGTCAAGCAAGATGTCAGAGGGATTGCGTACCCTGCCATTGTCGGGGTCGTCAGTGCAGAGCCGCCTGACAGCCTGGGCTGCTGAGGTAACAAGTCTTGCTGTGAAGACCTCCTCACCATCGTCAGCTGCATCAACAACCTTAGCAATCATAACACGAAGATACAGCTCATGATGAGATAGGTACGTTCAGGGCAAGTCCTGTCTTCCAGAGCATTCTGTTCTGAGCATTCATATGATGCGACTGACCAACAATGGGATACACAGTCAGTGGTGAACATGTGCTGACATTGGACCAGGCTCTCTGCTTGTCTAGCTTGCACCCTGGTGAGTGAGTGAAGCCCACAGTATCTAGCAATCATTCAGGTCACATCATGCATGCCTCAGCAGAAGCTCTAGCTTGACCATGCATGACAGCTGGACACTGCAAACCTGGGGGGATCTGCCAAAGATGCTCAAGCTCAAGGGAGGTCTCATGGGCTGGATCCCACTCCTGCAGGCTGTTGAAGGGGTGGCCCAGCACTGGGAAGTCCTCTGCAGGGCTACTTGCCTGTGCTGGGATGGGAGGGGCAATCTCAGGGGGGTGCACTGGGGTCAAACATTTGCATGCAGGGCACCTTCACCAACATCAAGTCAAAAGTTGAAGCTACAGATAGTAACAGCAAATGCTTGTCAGACATTTTTTGACCACATCTGTTTACAAAGTGATGATTCCAGGCTGCAAAGCTATGCTACTTAGCTGGTCCAGTAACAAAGCACGGTTGATGCAGAACAAGCTGGCTTACTAACATAAATTGAATTTCTGGAGCTACAACGGCTGAAAATAGGAATCAAATTTGCTTCATCCTGACTCTGGACACCATTCAGCAGGCATTGCAGAGTTGATGTAAGGCCAACTTGATACCTGTTTACCTGAGCTGGTGCAGAGCTTGCCGCTCTGTCTGCAAGACTACGGTACAGAGCAGCATCCTCTGACTCACCTCAGGAACACAGGTAATAATTTGGCCTGACATCAACTCCGTAACATCAAGCTGTGAATAGAGGGTGACATGTAGTATCACTGGTGGTCCATAGACAATGGTGGCCCTCTGCAGGTCTGGTGCATTGTTGGGACACACCCATTGTAGGTACATGAACAGCAAAGATGGTGCCGTACCTGGGGACACCAGCGCCGCAGTCACAGAAGAACCTGGAGTGAGTAGAGTAGACAAGGTCATGACCAGCATGGCACACCTGGGCACACGCGCTGCAGCAGCCCTTGCTGTCTACCAGCCCACATGTATAGCAAAAGTACCTGCAGCAAGCATGGGATCTGATGAGGACCTACAGCAAGCGATGGCAATGTCATGACAGCATAGCAATCATGTGCAAGCAGTACTGTATGATTGCAAGCAACAGTTCACATGATGACGTTTGTTTGGTTGCTAAATAGCATTGAGTTGAACCAATGAATGATGAACCCCAAGGCTGTGCTTGGCAAGCGTTTCTTAGGTTACATGAAGCTTAGATGCTAACAAGCAAGCAATGCAGCTATTTGCAGCCATAGTCTTTACATACACTGCATGTAGGTGTGGCAAGGCCCAGAAGCTTACCAGTGCTGGTCAATGAAGTCATCACCATTCCCACTGAAAGTGCACTGGACAGTGCCATCTTCTCTCATGACGTCTGCAGCGCCCCTTGCATTGCTTGCAGCTCCTGCAGCTGAGCTTCCTCTACCCCTTCCTGCATCCCGCCCCTGGCCGCGACCCCTTCTGCCCCTGCCTCCTACTGACCTGCACTCGTTGACAGAACTGTGACTTTCATATCATGCGATGCTGCTTGCCATCCTATTGCTGAAGCAGATGAATTCAGCAAAAGCTGCTGTGCAAGCCATCAACCGCAAAACAGACCTAGTGTCATTTGTAGGATGGGTTTCTTAAGGGATCCAGGTTGGTCCCAACACAACTCATACAGCAAGTGGGAGCTTACAGCTGGGGCAAGTGCATGTAGTGCACATGTACGTCCATCAGTGAGGAGGCACATACAAGACTGCCAGGTTGCCAATCTTTGAGCACCTCAGTAAGATAAGACAATGTGGACTTTGTACCTGGCAAGAGCTGTCTCATGTGCCAAGTCTACTAGATCCTCCATCTCAAGGCGAGTAGACCTGGTTGCCCGCCCCCTACCCCTGCCACGCCCACCTCTGCCCCCTCTGCCAGTCCCAATAGCGGCCAGCTCCTGCTCCTCGTAGGCAGCCAGCTCTTGTTCCAGCATTTGCAGCACTTCTGTCACACCATCATTGTCAGTGGGAACCAGAAGGACAGTGTGTGGGTCCCGGGGATTTGCTGCCACCTCCTCATCTGCAACCCAAGCCAAGAGTGAGGTGGTTTACAGTTTTCTTGCGTAACAATGCCCTTGCAAACATAGATGCCTGTGCAGCCACTTGGAGGAATGCGTGCTGCATACTGCCAATGAGTTGAAGCTGCGTTTGCACATAGGCAAAGCAGTGCAAAGCATTAAAAGAGGCAGTGAAGCTGCATCAACCAACAAATGTTGCTTGGACTACGCTGCTTCTGGGATACATGCAAAGCATTGTGAAGCATTGGAAGAGGCGGTGAAGCTGCATGAACACGGAGACTCTTAGACGGACTATGCAACTGCTCAGAAGACTCCAGACTGCAACAGCAAGCAAGCGCAATGAGTACCCAAGATGATGTCTCTCACCTGCGTCATCCTCAATCTCTACTTCCTCTTCCATGTCTTCGTCTTCAGCCATATCTTCAAGGCCACTGCCATCAGAGTCGGCAGTTGCAAGGGGCAGCTCAGGTGCTGCTGGTGCCGCCTGTGGTCCTGCCCCAGCAGCTGCACGAGCAGCTGTAGTTGCATCCACATCTGCTAGTGAGCTTGCTTCAGCAGCTGAGTCTAGACTGCCAGCAAGTATCGTTGCCAGCAGGTCTGTCCCGTTTGCTGGTTGGGCAGTGGAAGGCGGGGAGGTGGGTGCTGCTTCAGGTGGGGGGGGTCTGCTGGCGTGGTGCACAGCGGCTTGCAAGAAGCGGAACAAGGGCAACAGCTGCGCCACAAGTTTGGTGCCCTGCAGCAACAATCCAAACAGAGCTTAGACATCTTGTCTTGGCGTTTCCAGCCGACCTGTTGAATGCTCATCAGTAGACTGGATGTACATGATGAGCCATCAAGATTGCGGGCCTGGATCAATGAGTATGACCTTGTTTGACTGACCAAGCAGCAAAAGCAGAGGCTGTAATTGACTGCATACGCTAAGCAGCTTGCTGCACATCAATGCTGCTGACATGCATGCATGACGATTCTACTTTACAAAGGTACCTCCTCTGAGCTACTCTTGAAAAGTCAAATAGTCATGCATGCATGCCAGCAGAATTGAGGTGCAGCAATGGGAGGCAGTGTAATGAAGCCCAAAGGTCCATTGAGGTGCAAGAATGGGAGGCAGAACCTGTAATGAAGCCAGAAGGTCTGACATGGCATCAGCCAAAGCTTCAGGGAACTCCAGCAAAGCATCCATTCCTTTCAAGGCAGGGTCTCCAGCTGCATGCAGCATCAGGCCCAGCAAAGCGTGCATAGCATCACCATCAATAACAACAGCCTCAGAGTCTTGCTGAGCTGCCTCCTGTGGCGCCTGAACATCTGTCTGTAGGTCTGTGTCTGACACTGACTGTGCAGAGCCCTCTGAAGCTGATGGTGCATTTGCATGAGACACACGCTGCTGACCGCACTCAGCCAAGAGCTTATCATCAGAAACAGCCGATGTGAGCACATTCGGTATGGCCCTCAGCAGTCTTGCCAGAAGCTTCTGTTGACATTGTTGCAGTGCTTCTGTGCGGGCACTGTGCTGGTGAGGTGCTGCCTTTGGGGTTGTGCTTTCTGCTTCATGACCTCCTGGACGCTGAGTAGAGAGTTGGTCATCAGAGGTCAACTGAACCGGGGTATTAGCAGAAGCCTCAGCATTGGAAGTGAATGTGGTAAGTGTGGCTGCTGTAGAAGAAGACTCAGTTGGGCTGAGCTGAGGCACGAGCACAGCTTGCAGCAGCCTCAGAGTTGCAGCACGCTGCTGTGTTGCCACACCAAACTTGAGCAGGTGAAGGGAGAGAAACTTGTCCATGGGAAGGTCAGAAGCAACCAGTCCAGCGAAGATGACGTTGACACCACCTGCATTGAACAGAAGCTTGCTAGCAAGTCTAGCAAAGGCCTTTCAACTGGAAGAGACTAAGTACAGCACAGGTGCCGCATGCAGACAGCATTGGGTACAGCTTATGCAAACATAGATGTCTATGTATGCTGGCAAATTGGTGATGCAATGAACAATGCAGTGGCAGGTTTCTGGCTTGTGAAACTCTTGCCTGCTGAAGGCTGGCTTGCCACATCAGCAAGACCGTCAAGGAGGACAGTGGCATGCTCAGAAGGTAGCTCTAAAGAGACGGCCAGCATGTCTTGCACCAGCTGGCTGCATGTCAAGGGCGCCTTACGGAAATGTCCCTTGAAGGCCAGCAACCACGTTGCCAAAACATGCTGAGAAGGAGCACATTCTGCCTGCAAGCATGCTGTTCTTGTCAGGGCACAGCAGTAGGAGTTGCCCTGGCAGAGATGGAAATGACATGATGCTTGCAGTCCCAGAACAGGAGAACAAATAAGCAATGAAACACACAAAGCAAGCAAAGAAGAATTTTCAAACAAAACATCTTGGCAAGTAGCTCACAAACTCTTGTCTGATAATGTTTGGTAAGCATTGACACATGACTGCCATCTACAAGCATCAAGAATTTCATCATGCCCATGAAAACAGTTTGGGTCCAATTTTGCATATAACAGGACAGCATGGCACCGCCTGCTGACTATCAATGCAATGTGTGGCAATTGAAGCAGCATACCTTCCAAGTATTCAGCAAGCTCAGCAGGACAGCTCGCTTTCTGAGCTGCTCTTCTTCTTCCGCCTTCTGTACAACATCTGGTCTGATGTTTCTGATCAGGCCTGACAACATCACTCCATCTCTGATGACATACCCATGGATTGCAGGTGTAAGCCGAGTAAGGGCTGCCACAATTCCTTCCAGGCACTCTTCACCTGCTGTGTGTTCTAGGAGTCCAGGCACAGCAACAATGTGCGACACCAGGCCAATGACACTTGCCAGGCCTCTGATGCAGCTGAGCACTTGGGAGCTGTCTGTCTGAGCTGTGACAGGCAAGCCATGCATGGCGACTGCAGCGTGCATGACAGATTCCACGCTCTCTTGTATGCCTGACGTTGCTGAGGACCCTGGCTGTGAGGTTTCCGCGGCTGGGTAGTGAGATGTGATTTGGAATGTTTGCCATGGGGCTGGACCAAGCTGCCATGTGAGAGAAGCTAGATTGCTGCCAAGCTGAGGATGAATTGCTTCCAAGGCATCAGTGACCTGCGCACAGCAACCTGGTGTAAGAAACACTGTTCAATTTGCTGGTTGGATGCAGTGACAATGCTATGCCATGCCAGGACAGATTTTGCGTCCTGCAGCAGGACAAGTGCCCTCCATCTAAGCCTGCTTCTTGAAGTGTGGGTTGGGCTTGGCAGTTGAGACGGTGCGTGAAGCGCTGCATTGCGCATGTTCGAGCACTGCAGCTTACTTTCATGTGTGGCTCGCTAAACCACAGCAGAGGCACATTTACGAGAAGAGCAACAAGCTGCAATGCCCCAACATGCGCCATGCAGCGTCTCACGCAAGCATATCAACTGCCAAGCCCAACCTATACTACAAGAAGCAGGCCTTACATGGAGGGCGTCTGTCCTGCTGCAAGATGCAACATCTGCACAGTGAGTGCTTATCATCACGATTGTCACAACAAGCGTCATAAGTCAACTGTCTGCCTGTCGGGTGCTGATTCACATACTCTTCCTGAACAACCATTCTGTCACTATCCATCACGCAGATTGTTCAGAGTCAAGGCAAAGCAATTTGCACTTGCTGCCTGATTGACAAGATCAGTTCACGCATGCAAGCGATGGACTTCACTTATCGTTAAATGAACCCTGTGACATTTGAATGACACTTCCGGCATAGCATAGCATGTATGTTGGCTTACATCTTTGTTTGGGAGCCCCAGTTGCAACACAGCTTTCATGTCCTCTATCTTGTCTTGCTGAGCAGCAGTAGCACTCAACTGCTGGCTCAACACTTGAATGGTCTGATGCTCAGTCATGCTCACCAAATGTCCCAGTAACGCCTCTAAAGGTGAAAGCAGTCCTGCAGCCTGATGTGCTGCAGCAGGCGTACCAGATTCTGGATCCTGCCCCACAACAGCAGACTGGCACTGAGAATTCCAAGCTTGCACAAGAGCTAGGTCCAAGATCCCGCAAGACATCATCTGATCAGTGTTGCTGCCATCAGTGGAATGTGATACCATTGATGTGCATGCTTGCTGAAGCATGACATGTATCTGAGCGAGGTCTGTGAGCAAGCATGATGTTGTGCCAAGAGAGGCTGGTTCAGCCGTCACATGCGGCCAGCATACCATTGGCTTGTTGCAGACAGCTGCTGGCTGAACAAGGGCAAATATCTGTGAGAAGGTTGCTGTCTGTCCAGCCCGCAACACATCTGCATCTGCTCGAGGTAAGCTGACGCTCAGGAAGAGCTGCATCAAAGCCGTACAACATGCATGCTTTGCAAAGAGCACCCCCATGGTATGTGACTGGCTTGTGGCGGTGCTTTGAAAGGCATCAAGACAAGCAACAGTCATGGCGTGGATTCTGTCCAATGCTTCTGCAGGTGACTTAGGGCATGGCGGCATCTCTGTCAAGGAGGGTTTGCTGGCAAGTCTGTCTGTCATCTGGTGGTGTGCTGCCTGCCACTCTTCCTGCTCCAGACCTGCTTGCAACTGATGGGCAGCTTCTGAGCTGCCAATGACAGGATCTGTACATTTGCAGCCACAAGGCAACAAGCTAGCAAGCCTTTCTGCCAACTGCGTCTCTTTGGATTCCCTGCCAGCAGAAGCACAAAATATGGACAATGGGTCTCACCTCTCTGACATGCTAATCTTGTCTAGCTGTTGCATGAAAGCAAGCGCCTTGCAGATCATGACTAGCTAATGGCCAGCTCGTCAAAAACTGTGACAGCAAGCACGATGTAATCAGTTCCATAAAACACACAAGTTATCCAAGACAGTGCGATGGATGCAAAGCTATAGCCACCGTTGAGTTTTTTTCAACCTGACAAAATCTGCCTCGTCGATAATATATGATGAACTACATAGCAATCACATACAAGGCAGATGCGAATCACACCTTGTTCCTGCTTGGCTGGTTTCAGAGACAGATGCCATGCTCTTCAGCCATGCAACATGGAGAGGCTCCCTACAAGTACCTCCTGACACCTCGTCTTCACCCTGCACAGACTATTACACTTCATCTATGTCTTGGTCTTGCAATCAGAGGATGCAAATGTCTGGCAATGTGGTAAACGAGCCATATCAATGCTGTATTGATTGCATAGGCGGTGTGTATGCTACAATACTGTCAAAAAGCAGCCAGGGTCACAAAAACATTTGATTTACCATGCATGCAACATATGCCATGATGCCGACCATTATTTGTACATTCAGTGAGCTGCATGTACTTCTTGTTTACCTTCAACAGTGCATCAACTGAGTTGATGAGCCAAGCTGCAGGAGGATTAGGCGCTTGCACCAGCACATACTGCAGTATATACAGCAAGAAAGCTATGGAAGCACAATCCAACAAGCCCGCTTCTGCCTTGGGTTTAGAATGTGACAACAATCCTTGCAGGACCATGCTTACAACCCTGGTACGCTGTGTAGCGTCAAGAGTGTGAGATGTCAGCATGATCAAATCAAGCCTGCATGGTAACACAGATGAGGTGACAATTCAAGGACAAGACATGATCAGGCTTGCCATATGCAATGACACATGTCACCTGTCAGGCAATGACACATGACACCTCATTGCCTGGCCGAAGACTTGGCTGATCCTCAATTAATTGCAGCAAAGCTTCAATTGAGGATCACCCAACTATTTGGCCAGGCAACGAGGTGTCATGCACCAAAGGCAAAGCATGAACATCTCAGCATGAGAAGACACATTGTTTTAATCTGCTATGCGCCGCACATGCCTACATGTGCCCCCAAGTATGTCAATCAAGTGACCAAGGTTGCATCTTGCGCCCAAAGCCCAATTCAGTATCTGCTGCAGTGCTCACCAATGTGTTGTCTTGAACAAATAGCACAACAAATTGGTGTAACTTACTTAGGCTGAGCAAGCTGCCTCAGCAGCACATCTGCTGTCAAGCTGGAACCAACAGAGGACGCCCAAACAGTGAGATCTAGCCATAAATCCACAGCCAGCTTGCACTCCTGATTCATTGCAACACACTCTTGCAGATTGTGCATCAGGCACGTGGCAGCCAGCTGCCAAAGTCCGCTGGCTTTGCTGCTCTGCTGGCTGTTGTTGCTATTGCTGCCGTGTAGCCTGGCTGGGCTCATGAGCACATGGCCCACAATGTATGCACAAGCAGCTTCATCTCTCATGGCTTCTTCTAGTAGCGCTTGATGTAACTCCTCTAGTGATTTAGACAATTGACCGTCACTGATGACAGGGTGCTGCTGACTGTTATCCGAGTCAGTTGGGGCATCAAAAGACTCTCTGGTGTCGGGCATCACTTGCTGTAACAGAAGGCACATGATGGCATCCATATGCTGCGCGGCAAGGCTCTCTTTGCCTGAATGTAGCCATCTGATAAGGCACTGCAAGGACAGCTGAAGGACGGATGCCCACGGGTTGGCTGGCCTTGTGGATGCACCAGAGGCTAGCGTATTGCTGCTGTCGTCAGAAGGCTGCTCTTCAAACAAATGCTGCATGCCTAAGGGGTCATCTATCTCGCTACTCATGCTGAAGTTGCTATCCAGTGCCTGCAACACAGCAACTAAGCTTCAGCAACTAGGATGAATAGGTGAGATGTCAGGATGGTGGAAGTATGACCACAACACATGCTTTGGCTGCACTTGAGTCTGCCAATCAGACATTCTGCAGTCAGCATGCAGTGCAAGTATACTGACGTCACCCAAACAGACTTGTGCAGGGAGCAAGTTGGCAATCACACAATCAACAAATTCGAATGGACACATGCTTGATGCTGTGTTTCTAGTCTCTTACTGAGTTCATCGACACAGCTTTGTATGTGGATCCGTCCAGCTTAGTCTGGTCAGAGACGGTCTCTGTAGGAGCAGGCTGTGGGCAGCAATGGTAAGCCGCTATGACGGCAACTGTAAGCACTCTGTCAAAACCAGCTATAGTCATTTGTGCCTGCGCATCTTCATCTTCAGCTGACTCAGCCTGGCTTGGCTCTGACGCTGCTGAATCAGACTCAGATGAGTCAGACGCACATGCACCAAAGTCTTGAGGGACCCATTGAGCTTCTGTAGCAAGTGTGAGAGCTTGATGAAGCAGATATGGCTCGAACTGAGCTAAGGTTGACTCAGCTGCTTGCTTGTCTACAATGCCATCTTGAGTAAGGAGAAAAGCAATGGGCTCGGAAGCTGAGCTGTCCACTTGATGATGTGAGCCTTGCAGGGCAGAGCTTTGCTGGAACAGGGTTTCTGAGCTTTTGGGTGTGGGGGAGAGGGGTGGCATGTGGGTTGGACTCCCAGCCAGCAGCAATGACCTGATGATCTCAGACTGAATGACCTCATGCCAGGCAGGCCTTTGATTTGCATACAAGTGGGTGCTGATGTTCATCAAGTGGTATGCCATTCTGCCTTGCCCTGGTCTGAGTGTCTGTGCCAGAGCAGCATCATGTGCATATGGGTGGCCAGCTTGTAGCAATGCTCTGCAACAAAAAGCATATATTGGGTTATCTCTCAAATGCAAAAGCACTCCCAGACACAATTGCAATGCATTAGAGTATCATATGACTACGGACACCTTATGCGGTACATGTCCTTGCTGTATGATAAGAAGGGCCATTGCGCAATCAATCACAACTGGTGTGGTGCGCCACGTCAATGTTGCCCAGATACAGTAGTTCTAGTGTGCAAGTATGCTATGAATGCACCTATAGGTTTTGAGCACAAGCAATTTAACGCCCAGATGTAGGTGTAATCACCTTTGTGCCTGTCCCACAGCATCAGCTACAGCTGTCAAGTTCAGCAAGATGTCCTTGACCATCTTTGGCGCTCTCCTGAAACCACGATCAGGCACAACATCCCCAATGGTGAAGGTAAGGCTATGGATGTACCCATCGAGAACGCCCAGCAGACTTCCAAGCAACACCCATCGACCTTCTGGTGCATTGACAAGGTTGCTGCGTGAGGATAGCTCTTCACTACTTGGTGGCAGCAGCTTTGAGACACCCAAAGCAATGTCTGCACAGATCTTGATCAGCCAATGTAGCGCATGCTGACTCTGGGCATCTTGCAACACCTGCTGATGAAGGCTCAAATTTTGCATGGTGGGTGTGAAGGAGGAATGGCTATGATGTATCTGCCCTGATGCTATGTTGGGTTTTGGCTGTAAGAACTTTGCCAGCAAGCCATGCAGATCTCCATCTGGGGCTGTTGGCTTCTGCAATGCTTCAGCTGCTGTCAGGACTTCTGCACCATTTGGGAGTGATGCCTTTGGCCTGGCCAGGGCTGCTTGAAGCAGTTGCAGAGCTGCCTCCCTGCATTGCCGAGCATGTCAGGGCTGTCAAGTTTTGCATATGCATGTTGGAGCCCTTCAAGCACAGCATCAAGCTGAGTGAGAGGTACCTGACATGATGATTGACGTACACATTCCTCTTGCTAGGATCCAGAAGTCGAAGGCAGCTTGCAATGCCCCTAACACAGCATGCAACTGCTTTGCCTGCAATCAAACATCATCAAGATCAAACTGCAAAATTTGCTATGCATACACACATGGCATGCTTCCTGCTGTAATCACGAGCATGCTTGACAAAAGACAATGATCATACATTATGACTGGCCAGAGCATGACAGACCTTGCAAAGCTGCAGGTCCTAGTTGTTGATCAGCAGGGAGGACTTTGCTCACTACTGCTGTGCAGCACTCCAGCCACGACACCTGAGCCGGTGATTCAAGTCCTGCAGGCCACAGCAGTTGATGGGTGCATCGTCTTTCAAATCTGAGCGTAGCTCAGGCACGCACCTTGCAAATCCTCGACACTAACATCTAGCAAGCTGTCCATGCTGTCGGTGAGCATGCTGGCAGACCCTCGGACGTCTAGTTCCTACACGCAGCGCAGAACAAGAAGGATGGCTGGGTTGTAAACAGTCGCGTGGTCAAGACACGAGTTGATTACTTCTGGGCGCAAGGTACGACGAGGAAGACTCTGCACAAGCACAGCCAAGCACGCGCAAATCAAGCAATAGGACAAGGTCGTGCAGAAGTGCATAGATTTACATATGACGTGTTGCGGCAGCAACTATGCCGCAAACGTAGCGACTGTTGACCTAACACATATACCTGATCAGCCATGTCTCCGGACTGCAAGCTTGGCGAGAGGAATACGTCATACCTGCCTGGTGCAGGGGCACTTTGACGCAGCTGCTAGCTATTTTTACGAGCTGCAAAAGGACTCCTGACCTGCCGATTGCAGGGTCATCGTCAGGTGCTCACAGGGCAATAGCAGGGCGTCAGGTAAACGGCCTGCAGTGCGCGCAGGGCAGACATGGGCTCGAGATGGATTCATTTCACACATCGGCAGCACTATTGACGCAATTACGGGACAATATCCGGAGCGGGGCTGCAACTAGAACAAGGAACCTGAGGCAAGCAGGTGTCAGCATGCTGTAGAACATGCATATGGTCAAAATCGTTACCGCACTACGTCAGAATGCGGATGAAGATTGGCGCAGAGACTGTGGCATTTTGGTTACTAGGGCTCCTCAACAACTCAGGTGCCCCTGTCCGGTCTTTCAGCCCGCACGGACAGCCCAGCAGTGCACTGCTGACATGCCTTTCTTTCTGCAGTGTATGTAATCATGATTGCTGGAGCCAATGACATCAGCTCAGGCGCAGTGGGCCTGGTGTACTTTTGTGCAGTGTTTCCGGCATTGCTGGTCAAGCTCAGCGCCCCATACTGGTAATGACATAGATTAGCACTCCGCGCAAGCGAAGCAGTTGTGAAGCCCTTGCCATGACTCAGCTGCTTGACGCAATGTTTTCTGCCCTGAATGGCAGCAAATTTATGCTCAAAAGCTTTGCGTGTCACTTCAGGTTCCACTTGATATCATATGATGTCAGAATGACCGTTGTTGCTGTGATGATGACTGGCTCATACCTGACAGTGGCGTATGGGAGGCATGTGTCATGGCAACTGCTAGGTGTCACCTTTGCAGCATTCCAAGGCGGCCTTGGAGAGGCTTCCACTCTAGCGCTGTGCTCGCTTTATGACAGCAGAAGAGCGCTTACGCTGTGGTCAAGTGGAACAGGCTTTGCTGGTGAGTAACCAAAGTACAGTCACTGTCTAGTGCATGCTGTAATCTGCACACTTTTGCTGCAGAAACACTGACATCATGGCCATGTTGTCAGCTATTGTGTGAGCAGTACCTCACTATGTTGTGGCTATAGGTATCTGCAACACATATGTTGCTGAGTTGTCTTTGTGCTGAATCCAAACTGCACCAACAGAATGGAGTAGTCTGCATGTCCGATGTAACCTGCTGCATTGCATTACTGCAGGGGTTGCTGGCTATACATGGGTTGCTGTCCTGCATCTCTGGCTTGGATTCACCTTCCGCACAACGCTGCTGCTAGCAAATGTCACCTCAGTGGCATGGTTGTTCATCTATCACAAGGTCCTGCCACCACCCAACCTGGAGGCCGTCTCACAGCTTCACACGCTGACAAGCAGGGGTGATAGCACTTCACACCTCCCCCAGGAGACAGCTGCGTCTGATGGTGACACAGACGCGGCAGATGCTTCCTTGCTAGGCTTGGAGGCAGAGTCAAAAGGCGGGCTGGGCAGGAGGCAGAAAGATGCTGATGTCAACCTGGCAAGTTGCAGAGTGTCATTGCAGCAAACTGATGTCTGAGACATGAGTGCAATGCTGTGCATCACTTTGCCATGCACTGATTCTCTGTCTGACATATTGTCATCAAGCAACGAGTTGTTGTGCAGTTTCTTAAGAGTATATGAGCATTGTTTCCTGGCTGACATTTCCACCACGCTCAGAGCATGACAGCAGACCTAAATGCCACCCTATACCTTTGTACAGCCATGAGAAGCACTTGCTGGGGACACAGGCTTGTTTTGCTGTCATGCTTTCCTGTACATGCACTGATGACCTGAGTTGTCATAGGAGACACCAGGCAGCCATAACAGTCCTGCATGGCAGCCCAATGGTGCAAATGGCATGACCAGGAGGGCCAGTTGGCTGGATTTGGATCATGCTGCATCATCAGAGCAGCCAAGCAATGCAGCCTTGCTTGGAGATGAAGAACGAGGCAGGATGTCAAATGGTACGATACCTTCTCTATGTTGCGCTGTGATGCAGCATTGTTCTGTATCTATGCCATCACTCTGCTATATAGTATCTTTTGGCAAGCTTGCGAGCGCAAAGTGAGATTGGCAAACTTGGGCTGATGCATATTGTGCAATTCAGCGACTGCTGATGGTTGCAGATGCAGCCAAACAAAGTGTCTGGCTCAACACCATGGAATCAGCACAAGGACTATGTCCTGTGTCAAAACCAGAGCTTGCTTCCCATGAGAATGCTTGGCTTGTAACATCTGGCATCTGTCTGTAGCTAGTCTAGCCAGGTTGTAGCTGCCCAACAGATCTCAAACTCTTGGATGTCAATATTGCCAAGCTGTACATGTGCTTGCCTGAGCATATTTGACAGCCCCACTTGAGAGCTTGGCACCTTGCACAAATGGCCAGGCTTGTACAATCTGCTGCTGCAGCAAATCCGTTCTGCTCAAGTGCCATTTACAGTCAATGACTTGCATATGCAGATGGTGATGTAGCAACATCAAGCAGGCAGCAGAGGGCCGAAGACATGGCATGGGGAGAGCGCTTGTTCCAGACACTCAAACTGTGGCCGTACACGGTGCCCCTTGTGGCTGTATACTTTGCCGAGTATGCAATGCAGACAGGCACTTGGACAGCTATAGGTATGCCATATTCACGTGACTCCGACGGGCCTGAGCAGCCTGTGAAATTTTGATGTGAAGTGTCTTCACATGCGCATTCGGCTTTTGAAGGCAAACACAAAGACTGTGCTCGTGTTGCTTGATGCAGGCTTCCCAGTGACTGATCCTGCAGCTCGGCATCGCTTCTATGCTGCTTCTAACTGGTGCTATCAGCTTGGTGTGTTTGTCTCAAGGTCATCAGGTCTAGCCTACCAGGTGAATTTCTGGCAGATGGCGCCAAAGTCACAAAATTGTGTAGTCTGACTTCAAATTCTTGTTTGATCTGACTACCTATTTATTTCCAGCTTCTTGCGACCTCCACAAGCTGTTTACCAACACCATGCAACTCCCTGTAGGGAGCTATACTACCTATCATACATCATGTTGGTAAAAAGGTTACGCTTCCAGTCAGGCATGAGCAGTCCTTACCCAGATGGTTGCACACTGCATGCAGGCAACTGTGCCTGTACTCTGGCTGATGCCAGCTTTGCAGCTCTTGCTGTTGCTCTTCTTCACGTCAGTTGCCGTCTCCCATTGGATCTACAATTGGTTGCTTCTTGCACCATGCCTGATGACAGGTACTGCCCAGCCCTACTCAACATCATTGTTTTGCTGTTGTGGAATGCAAGACTCTTCCACTTGTTGCCCAGCCCAGTTCCTGTCAGAATTTTCTATGCAGTGCCAAGCAACCTACCACCCTGTCTGTCATCTGGTTCTGAAGGCAACACACAAGCTTGCCAAAACTTCACCTGTTGACGCCATGCTATGAAAGCTTCTCAAATCAGGAGGGGAGCTGTCTTGGTTGCACTTCTGCAAAATTGGCTTCTCAATATTTATTTTGTGACACATGGCAGGCTTAGTCACACAGCTCCCGTTTCGTCTGACGAACAGCCAGTCAAGTGCGCAGGTCTGCTAGGTGGTGCAGTATACGTGAATGCCTTCACGCTGATTTCCCGCCATGTGGATCCCTTGATGAGAGAGTTTTCATTGGCAGCTGCTTCCTTGGGAGACAGCCTTGGCATTGCCTTTGCTGATGTTGCAGGAGTCCTTATTCAGGTCAGTGCATACTCTCTTGCAAGCTGTGATGAACAATCAGCAACACACTTTGGCTTCTGGATTGGAAGGAGGCTTGTGAAGGGTTTGCATTGCCAGTGCATTGTGTGCTCAAGTCTGCGCTGCATCATGTTGAGGCTTGCTACAGAATGGAACGCTGCATTTGAGCGGCAATCTGTGCACGCACAGCTTTTGTGTGTTCTAAAGGTTGTTTCACTGACATACAACCTGTATGTTGACTCTGTTGATGATATGCTCACAGGCAGTGAAAGTGAGCAGTGCTCTGCTTACGTGAAGCAATTTGCAAACCTGCAAGCTGGTCCTCTCATATTGTATCAGTTATCTTTTTATTGAAGACTGTGGTGTTGAGGGTGTTGTTTTTCAAGGATGCTCTGTAAGTCTTGTTTAAGCATGCAGCAAATCAACGCAGATGTGCTGTGTGCAGGGCTGCTTATACAAGGCAAACAGGATAGCAGGTGCTAGCTTTTCATGTTAAGCCATGCTCCGCACTTTGACACACACCACTTCAAGCACCAAAAACCTGCCAGACACAATGCTGTCTGACACCAGGGCACAGAGTTCATGGCATGGTGCACAACAACTGCGTGCTCTGATACAGATATGTTTGCGTCAACAACTGCAAGGGTAGAAGCCCATTGCAGCTGTCAAGTAGGCGCTGTACAACATGTTTACGCAATATACCAACCTGTCATGAAAAGTCTTCAGCATGTGAGAGAGAGACAGAGGTTCTGTGCAGTTTGTAGTCTCTCTTATCTTGGAAGTATTTCGGAAGCATCGTTAGGGTTTTTTACCCTGCTGATAAATTTGCTCAGAGGCAAATTTATAACAGTCTGTGCAACAACACATGACTCGTGCACTGATGCAATCGAAGCGGCAGGCAGGCTAAAGGCAGTATAGCTAGAAGCATTGTCGAATTTATAATCGTCCCTGTCTCGAGTTTTCGCTCTTGAGCGTCACACTCTGGTCTGACCTACCGTGATCTGGTTGTCTGCTTGAACCTGCGAAGTTTGCTGGTGGCTAAAAAACCCCCATCCAGGTATCGATGCTGCTTACATCTGACATGTGCATCCAAATTTCGTCTGCACCCTCACGCTGCATCATCCCCCGGTGTAGGTCAGGAAATGCTCTTGTCGCATGCAGGGCAGTGGCAAATACCTCTGAAGCACCTGGCACCCGCGTATGGCAGTGGAACCAAATCCTAGTGCAGAAGGTTACGATCCTTTCCTAGGATACGGGTCTTTGATCGTGGCTTTGGTCCTGTTGCACCTGGGGGTGTTCATCTTCTGGTTGTGGCAGGTCACAGGGGCAACTGCTCGGCGTCCTAAAGTAGCTCAGGACTAAGCCAGATGCATAAAGTAGTCGGCTGAAAAGGCATTGGCATAGCACATCATTCCTATCAGCATTAACTGAGGACTGCAGCTATCCTATATGGACACTGTGCTGGGGGATCACACCTCAACAGCATCACACTTGCACCGACACAGTCACCACTTTGTCCCTCACCATGGCCCAGAGATCATTCATGGTCATGAAGCATACAAGGAGTTGATTGTGGTGCTTGTGATAGGGCACTTGTTCCTTGTTGCACTCTTGTATTGGCTGTACAGTAGCTCACAGAAGCAGAGTACTAGGAGGCGTCAAGCTAGATCTAGAATGCAAGCGGCTAAGGTTAGACAGGCCATGACAGCCAAACTTGCTATTGTATGAATGCTGATGATAATGCCATCTCTTGTGTCTGACTGTCAGCACTCGCTGAGAACTTTGACGGTTCCAGACTACTCATCACACTTCATCAGCACAGAACTGGCTATTTCCTTTTATGGGCTGGTGAGGTATAGGACATGCTGCACGTCTTCAAAGTAATTAAACTGCAGATTTCTTGCAGCAACGATGCCATGTGATGTTTGCTTGTCTGACTGCAGGACAGCACATATATCAGTGCATAACCTCTTGTTTGTAACATTGGTAGCCTGTAACTCAGTAGCTAGGCTGGAATCAGAAGCTGGCAGTAGGCACGGTCGTTGTCCTGCTTGCTTCCAACATCAATCTCAGGTCGCTGTGAGCAGAGGTCCTCCAAACCACACACACGAAGATCCAGGCTGTGTGTAGCGAAAGTTGGGATGCTGTCGAATCAAAATGTTTGATTCAAGGCACTGCTGTGCTCAGCCAGAGTCACAACTATAGCAAAGATATGCCGAATGTTCTTGTCCTTGCCAGTGAAAATGCAGAGTGTCGCCTGTGCTTTGAAGCACTCAGCGCGTGTACGACATCCGGACGATCCACACCTAGGCAAAGAAGCCGTTTCATGCCAAGCAAAGCCTGCAAACTGTAGCAGGCATGTGGTCTGACTGCACCAGCACATGCCTGCCTGACTCACTGCCATACTTGTCAGCTCTGAACAGCAAATGAGCTCTGAACAGATGAGACCAGTACCAGGACACAACGTGGTTCACAACCTTCTTCAAGAGCCTGAGCTGTAAACTTGAACACTATACTCATGACCTGCCTCATCACCCACTGCTTGACTTCCACAGTCAATATTGTTGGCAGGAGTTGACCTTGATTGAACTGTATAAAAGGTGATCATCATTGCAAAGCTTACTCAAAACTGGGCTACTGACTGCCTTACTGACTGCCTTACTGTCAAAAATTTGCATCAATGCCTGCTGCTGAGAACTTCTCTGCTAGCTCCCCATTGCTGTAAGCACCCACCGTATCTGTGAACCAGAGAAGTGCAGATCAGTCAATTGCAGACCTCACATATATGTGTATATATGCAGATGCTGCATATGCTACAGGTATACAGCATATGCTGGCTGTAAGCCAAGCTCACCGTCACATCCCCCAATGAATTCCCCGTTGATGAATACTTGAGGAACAGTGCGTCGGTGTGTGATGGCTAGTAGCGCATCCATTACCTCTTCCCCTTCCACTGCAGGACGTGTATGTTACCAGGACAGCACAGACAAAATAGAGGACACAGAAGTGCATTAAGGAGGCAATTGAGGCAGCAACGCCACTTGATGTTCACAGCTTACCAACTTCATCTAGCTCAACTGCTGTGAAGTCCACTTTTAATTTGCGGAACAGTCCTTTCACCTGCAAACCCAAACAGAAATACTTCAATTTCCTGCTTTCTGTGCGTGAGCTGCAGCGCTTTGCACATCAAGGAATGCAGTTCAGCAACAAAGGCCAGCCTATATATGTCAGCAACTCATGGGCAGGGTACCGACCTCTGCACAATATGGGCACCAAGTTTTACTGTACACAATGACAGGGTGTTGTTGGTTCTTGTCCTTAACCTGCTCCTCCTGCATAAAGAGTGACTTCTTGCATATGCATAATTTCGGTAAGCAAAGAATTTCTGTCTTGCCAGTGAGTGCCACAAACTACAGCTTACCAAACTAGATGCAGAAGCCAAGATTCGGTTCGAATGCTGGTAACTGAGACCTGAAGGTCAGCACCGCGCAGTCAGAAGCATTGCCATATTGCAAGGGGCCGTGAACGTGAGAACGACGAGGGTGGCCTTTTACCTGAAGGTCGTTGGTCTTTGAGAAAGGGTGCAGTTCGAACCTGCTGGTCAATGCGCGATCTGGCTCCCAGAAACGGAGCTTTGAATGTATAAGTGCTTGATGGAGGTGATGCACAGGCTCTGGCAAGAGGCTGGCAACCCGACAGCCAGACCCTACTTAAGGACATGGTGTGTACTCCGGCTCTTAGCGCATGCTGGGACTGGCGGCACTACGAGACAAGTGAACTTCGCTATCCTTTGTGCTTGCTGCTGTCAGTAAGTCGACCACCGCGCGCTTAGCTGGGGGGAATAAGATTCAGGTGCATTTGACCAGGCATTTTTAGTAATCAGGATTGGACGGAAGAAGAAGCATCCAAGTTGCCTGAGAATCATCGAAAGTGCGGGTAAATCAAAAGCTGTGACTGAGGTGGTTCAAACGGAGCTTTGACAGAACAACGCAGAAACGAAACCCGAGGCCACTCTATGTCTCTGGCATACACAAACATATACAAGCTGCGCAACGGAAATCAACATAATGTACTACAGGCAGCGGCTTTTATCAAACCACTCGTCACACTTCATTCTATGCATAGAGTGTGTAGAAAGCTGACGAGCCCATCACAAACTTTGCCTGCATGGGTTGACGTATGCACAGCCTGGGTGAAGCGGAGCAAGCCATGCTACAGCAGCTGTGCATGACCCTGTCACTTGACACTTTTGTCTGAGTCAGACTCAGGAATAAAAAGCAGATAGGACCACTGTCACAGCTGGAGTGTGCTGATTTGTGACTTTGATGATGAGTGAATTGACTGGCCCTTTGCTACTCTTCTTGTCATTCCATCAGCAGCCTGCTGTTTACGTAATCTGGCATTTTGCTACATTCCATCAGCAGCCTGCTGTATACACTGGTGTACTGGCTCCACCATCCAATGCACCTGTACAGGCACAAATGCTTTTGGGAGTTGAGACACCACATTCACAACAGTGTGTGAGAGCTGCGCACCAATTGTGCATGTCGGTGCTGAGGTGTAACACAGAGTGGCAAGATGCAGACAAGCCCTTGCATAAGCACTGTGCAATGAAGACACACTTGAAGGGTTGCACAGCGCAGAAATTGAGTGAGAGGCAGTCTTTGCTGCCTTGTTGAGTGATTGATTAAGTCAGCAAAGACTGCCGCACACAGGATGTCTGCAGCTGATATGCAATAGACAGCACTAGTGCAACAACAGTCTGCAATCCACAGCACATTTGCCTGGACTGTATTGCACAGTTGCCAGTCCTCTCAACAGCGTCACACTGTGACAGCCATCAGCTAGTGGGAGTAGTAAACACTCCCATGGTAATCAAGACAACTTCAACAGTGCTTGATGAAACTATTGAAGGCGGCTTGGTTACATTGAGCGTCACGCGCTCAAAGTTGTTTCATGCAGTCACTGAGTATTTGTCAAATCGTGTATGCAAATTGGGGTCATTTGCAAGAACTTCAGCAGTCAAGGGTAGCAGAGCATTGGATAGACCAGGAAGCCGCCTCTGAGCCAGCATGTGGCAATACAGGCCTGCTTAAACACAGCTTTGATTATCTTATGCAGAAGCCAATATCTTGTTCTGGCCAGACTGTACAAGGCTCAGCAGCAGCTCAGCTCGAAGCAGATTGTGCATGTGAGTTACGCACCGGTACCTTGGGTGTTGCCCGTGTAAGCTGTTGAACTTGCAAATGTGTTACTTGGAGGATCAACTGCTGAGAATACCAGACACACTGGTCATTCCAACGGCATACTATTGGTCACTGGGATGATGCCATGCTTCTGCGCCACACTGCCAAGTTGAGAAGCAAAGGGTTCTAGTGCAGCCATGCATATGTTCTGGTTCCTCAAAACTGTGCGAATACAGGTACAGCTAGAACAAGCCGCACAATACCAACCTCCTGAGTAACGTAAACCTCACAGCAGCTGACTAGGAGCTATTATTGATGTCACTTGCTGGATTTTGATGTGCTGTTGCCTTAGCCAGACTATTGATGCAACAGGACCATGGCAGCAGAGATTTTGATGTGCTGTTGCCTTAGCCAGACTATTGATGCAACAGGACCATGACAGCAGAACTCCAGTCTAAGGGAAACACATAGTGCAGGGCACGTAGGCATAAGATGATCAGGTCTGACAGACATGATTCCCGCTATTGTATGACTGCTCTGGACAAGTCAAGTCGTCCATGCAAACCTTGATATGCATTTTGATATGCATTCATGTTGGCCTTTTGCAAAATGCCTTGCAGGCTGAGGTAATGGCATGGTTCCTTCCAAACTGCTGGGTTAGACATGCAGCACAATGCAAACCTTGCATCCCAGAGGTCCCTTTGTACACATGTGCTCTGTCTTTGGGTTTCAAATTGCATTACATGATACCCAACATTGATGCGTCATACATATAGGTATTTAGTACAAACATGTGCGACGTGATCATAGTGCAGCCTGATTAGATCACATAGCATGCATTTCAAAACTCAACTGATATTTGGCCTTAAGGTCTGCAACTTTATACAGCGTCATCATGAAGTGCTGCACGTACTTTGAAGCATATACATGCTGGCTTGGCAATGTTTTCTCTGGGTCCAAACGCTTTGTACTATATGCAGCCTGTAAGGTTGGCTGACAGGCGTGATGAGAGACATTGACAAGCAACAGCCAGCATCCTGGTAGTCATACTGCTTTGTCTGGCCGCAGCTAATCTTGTGTACACCTAGATAGGCCTACACAGATGTCTCATCGATATGTCTGGCCAGCCTGCAAAGGCAAACAACAATCAGTGTTGACACTGGCTGTTGATTGCTTTTGCAGGCTGAACACAGACAGCTGCTGTTTCAGAGCTGGCAGAGACTGGTTTGGTAGACGTATGGCAACAAGTACTTGAGGTTGTAATGGCCAGTGCATCCACAGTGTTTGGAACACACACATATATATATATATCTAGATGTGAGTATACATATATATTTGGTGTATACCAAACTACTCTTGGTTGCAGTGACCATGGTGGTAGCAACCTCAGCACAGAAGGTTATGCCATTTGTTGCCTCAGGATCAGAAATGACATGTTCGAGCACAATCTTGTTCTATGCATGTATCACACAGGATGGCTTTGCCCCACAACTGCGTTCTCAACTTCTTGTGACAACACTTGCAACAGTTCTGTCTATGCTAGCATTGTAGGTGTCTTCTCATTAGTCATGATTCAGTCAAGCACAATGGTGACAGCTGGCTTGATGCATGTATAGCTACTGTGGTATACTATAGTACGTACCCAAGTGAAGTATGCCTAAAATCATGTGGTGCTAACGCATGCATACAAGATGCTAGGAAACAATTGGGGATCATGTTGCAGCGGCATGCATGATGCCAAGTCATGTCTCAACATCCTGTATGCAGCCTGAGCTGCATGCATGCTGTGCATAAAAGCCAGTAGTCAATACTCACGTTGACTACTTTGACGTCATGCTGCACCCTTGCTCTAATAGGCACACCGGAAAAGCAGTTCAAGTGAGTATCGACACTGCCTTTTAAGCACCACATGCATGAGCTCAAGCTGGCATCAGGCTGACATCAGTTGCATCCCTTGCCTCAATCCTGTTCAGCATTCGCTGTTGCATGTCACTGTTAATATACAGATGTTAGGGCAGCAATCAAATGGAAAAGCGACATGCTCGCAACAGAAATGGATTTAGCTGATGGTTCAGGACACGCTTTGCAGATCGAACAGAAGCTGAAGCAGGAGTGGATCAAGGTGCAAGTCAGCTCCCAGTTGCCTCTGAGCAATTCGCAAAGCCTGCCATGCTTTGCAATTTGCCAAAGTGTTTGTTGCAAAACACAGCGTAGCTGCTGAACCACTGGCTCATGATCATGTGAGCGCAGGCAGTGGTTCAGGAGCCACGCTACACCCTGCGATCGCATGAGGTGTTTTCCTTCAAGATGCCACATGCATGCAGCCTTGCCTCTGTATAGTGTTGCCAAATGCTTGTTCAAACATGCTTTCTCAATGCATCTCAGATGAGCGAGTCCCTGACAGACATGCGCAAAACCTGACAGACAGTCTGTCAAATCTGTATTTATGTCCCCATAAGAGGCTTGCGCGTATTGTGAGTCTGTTGTTGCACATGTCGCTGTGCTTGCTGGCCGAAACAGCTCTGATGCTGAAGGCATGCCTGGATACAAGCCACTTCAAGGTGTTACCACAGCTTTCTTCTCGTGTGTTAAGCTCATTTGCAACTTGTTGTGGTCAATCCTGAGGTGGCCAGCAATGCCATTGATGCGCTGCATGTGCTCATGTTCTGCCTCCACCCTTGTCTGCCATTTTGGCCTGCACACAAAGCGGAGGCAGAACAAGAGCGCGTGCAGCGCATCGCTGGCTACTTCAGGATCAACCTGGAGCTCCCTGTCCCCATCCTCAAGATCCTCAAGGTCAATTTTGAGGAAAGGAACAAGGAGCTTTAGGTAAACTCTACATCCTCCATCCTAAACCACAACCCCTAATATATGGTCATGCGTGACATATGTCCACGCTCCTTGTACAACCAACCATGGCAACTATTCTGCGCTCTTGTTGTAGGTTTGCTGATGTCTAAAATCATTGAATGTTGCTGGTCTCACAAGCTTAAACAGCTAGCTATAGCAAGAGATCAGCAAAATGGGGACAGCTGCTTCAGCAGCAGTAGAGCTGAGCTCCTTCAAGCTGTGTAAGTCTGCATACTTAGATTTATGAGATGGTGCGAGGTGCCAGGTTTAGAATTTTTAGGGCTTAAACCCTAAGTCAGATGAGGTGCATGTGGCACATCAGCACAGTGTCATGCTACAGACAAGCCAGCTCACAAGCTATCATGATCAGTTGTACCAACTTGCAGCATCTACAACCGTTCATGCCAAACTCGCAGCATCTACAACCATTCATGCCAAACTCAAAATTATCATGATTGTTCACCGTACTACTGCTTACTGATGCTAGTATGCCAGGCTCTAGGCTTGGATAGTCTCGAATGGATCTATGCAACCCCCAAGGGGACATCATGCAGTTACACTTGAGCCGAAGGTGACCGATTGCAACACGTCGCAACAGTAACAAGGTTTGATGGAGGCTGATACTGACCACAGGCAAAGAGGTTGCAGCAAAACCATTGAGCTGCAGTCCAATCACGGTGCCGGCAGCTGCCATAGTTGCGCTCTGTTGCCCACAATCCCCGGCCATCATGAGGGCCTTCAGGCGAGCTCCCCTCTTGTCATGTGTCACACATACACCTTTTGCTCATGCCTTGATGGCACTGCTCAAGACACCGCAGCTCTGCCATCATTGCCTGTACACATCACACAACATGTTTGTTGGCTCGTTGCAACACTGTATGCAAGTCAAGGGCACCATGGCAGCCTACATGCGACAGGCTGATCTGCAAGAGGTCTACACAGCAACAAGGAGTGGTAAAGGCTTATCATAGTATGTCCAGCATTGAGCTACCGGGTCCTGCGTTCTGACATGTAATGCTTGATTGCTCATAAGGGCCTGGTCCAGACCTTGTAAGCAACCAGGCACTACACATCAGCGTTCAGATGCATCAAGTATTATTTGCACAATTGAGCTCGTTTGACTCACAGAGCTTCAGCAGTTGCTAGCCAGGATGTGAGTCTTGCAGACAGCCGGAACCACGAGAATCCTCACGCTTAAGAATTGGTATTGCAACTGTACTTATTGGTCAAAGATGCCTTCTAACTTGACTGCTCTCATTGCTTCCAGGCATGGTATGTGTAGTATCACTTTGTTTGATGAAACATGTGATATGTGTGACATTGCTGATCCCTGGGCAGCCCAGTATAATACTAGGCTTCTCAATAAATTGACACCGAAAGGTGTAGTCATTTCTTTTCTTTCTGTGACATTGCTGACAGTCAAGCTTCATTGGTTGGATGCATGCTTATCTGTCTATGCAGATATGCATGTATTTGATGTTTCAGCTATAGGCCGCATGCTGACAGTCAGCTGGATGCTAATTGTTGGAGCACTCCCTCAGTTGAGACTTCTGCTGGTTGCTGACATGAGCTCATAAAAATTCTGTGCACTTAAAGACTCCTATCCAGCCTCTTGCCTACAGGCACAACAATGTCTTGTGATGGTGACCACTACATGCAAGCCATAGTACACGGTCGACCCAAATGTAGTGCTGAGCTTCAGGGTACAGCGAGCAAAAGCAGCCGCACCATCAACGCAGACATGCCAAAACTTGTTGTGGCAGCAGCGACATAGGAACTGAAGCTAGCCTGAGGCGATCACGACTACTGACTGTGAAGACCACACGGAGGTTTGTGAAGTCACATCTGAAGCCTTGAAGCTCGCGCTTGCTGCTGAGTCAGAAACTGTATACAGTGCGCACCACTCCTGTGGCAAACCCAATGACCACCCTAGCATCGGTACTCCAGCTGGTGCTGTGACAACACCAGCCCATATGCCGCAGCATGTTACAAGTATATACAAGCGCAGAGTTGATATATCAAGCGCAGAGTGCAAAACAACCAGTGCCCACAGGAAACATTCTAGAGGCTGTCAGGTCTGCCAAAGATCAGGTGCACAGCGCTACGCACCCAATGTTTGCCAGAGCTGACAGCCTCTAGAACGTTTTCCTGTGGGCTAGCCTGCAGCAAGAAGAAGATTGCCTGATGGTGCACAAAGAGTGCTGGAGGTTCAAGCACAGAACGGTACCCAGAGGGTCAGGTTATAACAGCTAGCTGCACCTCAGATTCAGAGCATAAAGATGGGGAGCTGCAGAGCAGAGACAACAGCAGACTTCCGCAGCTCCAAACGAGCTTTATCCTATGACTCTGCAGCAGAGAAACAATTCGTGCAAGCATGCCACACTGCTGGCCCGCAACAACAAAGCATATGCAACAGCCAAGCAGCAGTTCCTGCTTTGTACACTACAGCTGATGCTTGCTCGTGACACCGTTTCACAACCAGCAGGCCAGCAGGATTTCAAGAAGGCGAGGCGTTCCTGGTGGTTTGACGACACTGTGATTTGTGCCAATTGGTAATTGCTCTAGAGCCAGATGGCGCAAAGTTCAATCTTGTCAAACCACCAGGAATGCCTCGCCTGTCTGAGAGCTCAAGGCTACTTAACAGATCGCGAGCAAACAGAGGCAAGCTGACATTTGATGCTCCATGTCACAGCAGTGGCTGTGCAGATGAGGCTGATTGCATACCATAAATGCTGGGTGTTGCTGCAACTGTTGCTTTGTGCTGGCAATGCAGCATATGCGGCCCTAGCACCCAAGTGAAGTACACCTACAGTCACAGGGTTCTGATGCATGCATACAGGAGGCTGAGAGACAACTGGGGATCGTGTTGCAGCTGCATGCCCGATGCCTAGCTGTCTCTCAACATCTTGTATGCAGCCTGAGCTGAGAATTGACTGTGTCAATACTCACTTTGCCTACTTTGGCTTTGCGCTCCCAATTGGCAAGGGCTGAGCACAATGCCAAAGTAATCAAGCGAGTCTCGACACTGGCTTTTATGCACTACATCCCTGCAGGTCAGGCTGACATCATCGTTGTTGTTGCATATGTAATGTGTATACCTTGTCTCAATATTGTCCAGCATTTGCTGTTGCATGTCACTTTGATTATGAAGCTGCTAGGGCAGCAATCAAATGCAAAGCCACATGCTCATAACAGAAATTGTTTTAGTAGGCAATTTATAGGATGCTTTGCTGACCAAGCAGGGGTTGATCCGAAGGTCTTCATCAACCTCTGCCTCAGCTTGTGAGTGCTTAGTGGCTTTGTTTGGAGCCAAAGGATTTGAGGTAGTGCTGTAATAATAATAATCATAATAATAATAATAATTATTATTATTATTAAAACGCTTTCAAGCTCATGATGAGCTAGGTACGTGCAGGACAAGTCTTGTCTCTGCAGAGCAGCCTGTCTTGTGCATCCCTGTAAGGCCTACTAATAAGATAGTTTTGACAATCACGTAATGCAACATCATTGAAACTAGACCTAGGGCGGCCAGGTGGGCGAAGCCCCTTGACTTCACCAAACAAAAGCTTCTTAGGCAATCTATCGTTAGGCATCCTGAAAACATG